>Ga0209556_1000122_pt1 | contig 58154 bp, 51 predicted proteins | sample SaaInlV_150m_DNA_5_FD_184652 | JGI IMG/M metagenome (GOLD analysis project Ga0209556, IMG submission 184652) | Marine microbial communities from expanding oxygen minimum zones in the Saanich Inlet - SI037_S3LV_150m_DNA (SPAdes) (version 2) | ecosystem: Environmental > Aquatic > Marine >...
TTAGGTGTATGCTGTTTTGGTAGTTTTTTTACAGTGCTTTGCTGGGAACCTAAAAATTCGGGGGGAGGGAAAGTATATGCTACTACATAAGGACAAACTTAAAAAAACTTACCTATAATTTGTCCCAATTTAAATGTTCAAGTGTGTAAAAATAACAATATTCAACAAAATGATTCAATTTTCCGGGGGTTTACATCGTAACCTGGCAAAAATATTTCTAACAAAAAATACAGTGTATAAGACGTTTTAAATTTCCAACGGTATAAACTGCATTACAATACGAACCAATTATAGAATGTCATATAAGCGATGCATATTTCAAAAAGGACATCGTAACCTAAGACATAAAATGCATCAAGATAGTTTTCGTGTTTCACAATATATTGCGCGTCTTTATATTCATGAACTTCCACCTTTCGAAACCCTTTATAATAAGATACACCAGTCCAAATAGAGCTCATATAAAACATAGATGCATACATGGATATTTCTCTTGTCATGTGTTCGGGGTGGTTATATATGGTTATGCCATTGTAAACAGTCATTCCGCCCATTAATAACAAAGAACTTGGCGTATTTATTTGCCTTTTCGATAATATTTTATCATTTGTTTGTTTGTAACTCATATTTATCACCATGTATAGAAGAAATAGATGGTACAATATACCATATTTATAATTGTATAACCTATCTCCAAAATATAACCCGACAGTCGAAACACACCCGCCTTCTTGCATTCCCTGTAAACAAACGCCCAAATATTTAGGTATTTCAATTCGCTGTGACGAATATGAAATATACATCGGTTTTATAATGCGAGTATTTGTTAGATGTAAAAAAAGTTCAACTATCGCCCAAACAAACGACGAACCTATCATGATAGAAAAACAATCGTAGGAATGATAGGTATAATAATCATCAATGCATAACAGCAATGACAACATTGAATAAACCATTTTTTTATTTCCATTAACAGCGAAATCACCTGTTCGTACTATATAATATTTATTATTCATTGTTAGAGAATAGATAATAAACAATGCCTATATATTTATAACAAAAAATACAGTATATACATCTATTTTTGTTTTGTTATCCGTCAAATTTGTATTATATTTTCTATTTTCTATTTTCAACTATACTAGGTATAAGACGGTTTATTTCGTGTTGTTCCCCCAAAATACGTATATTTTCATAATCTACATATTTATCATCTATTTGTTTTACCAGGTCTTGAATGAAATCAACATTCCCGACAATGTTTTCAAGAATATACATAAATTTTATATTCAATGCGTTGACAATCGCATGATCGGTTGTATTTATGTCGATTGACACCCGTTCATGCGTGACAGCAAATAGGGAAAGGAATAAATTAATTTGGTCTGTAAAATCTGGTGTTTGGGGTTTCGACACAGTATACAATGACCGTGTTGGAAGATCTAATAATTGGATTTCAATAGTGCCATTGTCGTCATAGCAATGGATGACCTTTTGAAAGATAGCATATGACAATTGTTTTCCCATATAAGTAGACCAATAACCATTTTTACTGGATACGGATATTTTGTGGTTAATAAATGCATTTCGCATGTTTCGCTTTAATGCCCGTTTGAATTTTGTACATTCATACCGGTTAATGCGTCCAGACCATTCATTTAACGGTCTATGTCCTCGTATGTCTGCGAATTTATCATTCATGTAATGGTTGAGCATTCCATCTACAATATCTATCGTCATAAAGACTTTTGTAAAACAGCAAGATAGAGGTAATAGTATGATATTCATTTTGAATATTTTATTTGTTATGTTCTGGTATATTACACTAATATTTTCAATTTTTCATTTTAAAATTGAAAATAGCAGTTTTCAGTTGAGATATCATAAAAATAATAGTGAATGCAATGAAGATGATAAATTTACACGAATATACGGAATTTGGAAAGGTGTGTGATATATGGAATAATAGTATTCACGACAAGAATGGATTGTGTGAATTTGTAACGAATGTGGTAATGAATATGAATACATTTGATGAAAAGAATAACAATGGGTATGGCATCATGTTACCGGATTTATCCAATATATATACGTTGGTTTCAAAATCGGGGTTCCCATTTGACAAATTAAATTCAACAAATAAAAATACAATCGACATGTCTATAGCAAAACAAAATTACGTGTTGGGCTATATATGGTTATGTCCGTGGAAAGTAGAGAAGGACGGACATATTCCATGTCATTTTATAAATTATATAGATAGTAGAATATCTGGATTGAATATTGCGAAATACATGATCGATGAATATGAAAGTGCCGACGAAGAACGATATTTGTTCCCATATGAGATCGGATTAAGTGCTGATAAATATTGGAAAAAACATTTAATGGACGTTCATAACATACAAAACAAGCAGGAATTACTCATTGTGATGAGAGAATATGGAGTAGACGAGTCAGATATAAAATGGGAAAATGTATTTGAAACGATGAAGTAGTATGTCTATAACTAGATGATTATAAAATTGAATACAATATAAGAAAGAAAGAAAAAGCAACAAGAACATATCATTGAATAATATGCATACCCGTAGTCAAACCCGTAGTCAAGATGCCCCCACCACTCGTATCCAAACCCGTAGTCAAGATGCCCCCACCACTCGTATCCAAACCCGTAGTCAAGGGCGCATTTCGAGAAACCCTAATAATTCAATCGATGTAGCAAATGTGCTAGTAGATTTATTAAATACAAAATATACTCACTCAGAGGAAATAGACAGACTGAATGGAATCATAAACAAACAAAGACGTGATATAGTGTATTGGATGCGAATGGCTGAAGATTGGGAAGGATTATACGATTATGCAGTGAATACGAGGAGATAAAGATATAAATATAAGTTTAGAATATAACGTGGTGATATTTTTTATTTTATTACGTTAATATATAGGATATGAAAACCCGTGTTAAAACAATAAAAAATAGTAGACGTACACTAAAAAAGAAAGGGAAAAGAAAGGCATTCTCGCAAAAAAGGAAGACCTCCCTCTCGACACGGAAAAAAAGAAAAAATACAAATTGTCATACAACCAAAGGAGGCGGGAACCAACTTCCTGGACCAAACTCTGCTTATACCTGGCTAAAAAACGTACCCGGTTCCCTCAACTCGAGAGCAGCCGTTACGTTTGGTAACGACAATACCGACTCTACCAGCTGGCGAAATACGGCGTTGAGGAAATATTCAAGTAACCTCAACCAGCAACATCATGAAAAAATGAATGCCAAGTATCCAGAAGATATGATTAATAGTATTGCGTGTACGAAATGTAGTGGTACGGAATGTAATGGTACGAAATGTGAGTGTAAGATCCCGGATTCAAAAGACTACAACGCATTAAAAATAAACCAATTACTAAAGAATATAGACTCATGTGATGTTAAATCGGATTTATTAGCATTTAAAACCCAGAATCATATAGAGTACGAAAATTTAAAAGAAATACCTATAGGTATAAAAAATGGGTTGAAACCGGTTTATTCAAAGTTTCCCGATTTTCTCAAGAAACGCAAGAATCAGAAATCTGTATTTTATACCAGCAAGTCATTGAGTAAATCATATACACTAAAAAAAATTAATGAGTTATTGAATACCACATCTGATAAGGTGAATGATAATGATGTAAAGTCAGTAGTAAATGCGGTTTTAAAAAAATATCCCAAAAAATATTTGAATTTTTTAAAACCCAATGAAACAGCGTTGGCCACCGTTTATATACCAGAGACCGTAATCAATTATAAATCTAAATTGGGGTGTAGTGCGGTCAAATATAATAAAGGTGATGGCGTTCTATCGCTAATATTATCATGTGATATAATACAATATGCTCTCGATAAATTAAATGAATTGAATCCAAATAAAGGTAAATGGGAGTATGTTGTTAATGGAAGAAAAAAAAAAGTGCTTCTAGTTCCAACGGGTGCGAATGAAATCGAAAAAACAGAAGCAAAAGCAGAAGCAGAAGAAGAAGCAGAAGAAGAAGAAGAAGCAGAAGAAGAAGCAGAAGAAGAAGCAGAAGGAGAAGGAGTAGAATAAAACAGTCGCTTCTCAACCCACCAACGGAATTATACTCTTGATTATCAATATAATCCAAGTGATGAAGAAGAATAACAAAAAATACTATTATATAATATACCCAATGAACGGTCATGTTTTTGTAAACGACACAGATATAAAACCAATAGACAAGGATGTAAAATCAGTAGATAAAGAGGTAATTTCAGTAGAGAAAGAAATAAAATCAGTAGACAAAGAGGTAAATTCAGTAGACAAAGATGTAAAATCGGATACACACAGTTTAGTAAAAAAATTAGAACACGAAAGCATTGCGAGTAACATATCAAAAGTGTCATATATGTTGATAGTAATTTTGGTTATAAGTGCTGGTTATGCGACTCCTCTTTTTTCATGTAGCATGCAACGCGCTTTAACTGAAAATATATATGCGAAGCATGTAGTCGGAATTGCGATATTGTTCGTATTTATTATGCAGGTAGGTGGATGGTCGTTTAATGATGAAGACTTCGATAAACATCAACCCGACTGGACGAATGGTAATTGCATTGATACAATGCTATACAGTATCGTCATTTATATAATTTTTGTACTATCGTCGAAGGCCCGTATTGGTTGGAATGTTGCGTTTTTATCATTATTATTCGTTTTATATGTAGTGAATACTCAGCGTTCCTACTACTACATTCGGGAACGTATTTCTGAGGATACAAACGATATGGTATTTGCGATAGAAAAGGTAATGTTTTATGCATTGCCATTGGTTTTAAGTATAGGTGTTGGTGATTATTATATGTATAAAAAGAAGACTCTAGGTAAAGCATTTAATCTACGCGAATTCATCATTGGCACTGCTTCATGTAAACACGGTTAATCCGCACTATTGATAAATCTAAATTCAAATATTTTAGATTTATTGTCCTTAAATTTGAGTGTTTAAGTCTTCGATGATGTAAACAATAAATTAGTATTAGGTAACTTGTGACCGAACATTATCATATATATTAATGCACATGCGGATATAAGTATACTTCTATTTCCGGCTACAAATTGCGATTGACCTAATATATAAATCATAAATATATATAGAACAAATCCAATAATAATTGAATGAAACAACATTGTAAATCCGCTTTCCATTTGTATATATACATTTGAAGATAAAAAAACGATTATATTACTAAATGTCGTTGTTTGAAAAGTTAAATGTTATCAAGTAATGCAAGTAAATATCCAAAATACTTATATAATCCATTCATATCGCGTCGTTCTATGTATTGTGTTTTCAATGTTTTCGAAAATTTTGGAAATACTTCATTATAATTACATAGATCGTCGTTCCAATACCATTCTACTCGAATAATGCGACCGTTTGTATCTCTAATCTTGTCTTTTTCTCTATATACGCTAATGCTATATAACATATCAAATTCCGATTCGATTGGTTCGTTTGTGTGACGATAATAGGAAGTTATTAAATGCAATCCCCCATAATCTTCACAAATTTGATGCATTATATTTTCCAAGTCATACTTTTCCATCCAATAATGTAATTTGACTTCATCCGATATAAATTTATAAATATATGGATGTAAATCCAGAGGTAGCGATCGAATAATCGGTTCGGCAGTGTTTGTAGCGATAATGGTTTGTAATCTCTGCATATTATGTATTATACTAGATCATCCATTAAATTCTATTTATCAATTTTTAGAATTGGCCATGTAAAATATATAGTGATATCATATAAAAATACAAATCTATATATTTTAGATGGCCAATTCTAACATTAAACCCAATGATTTTGATAGTGAAAGTATGTTAAGATACAATAACCAAATAACGAATATATATAGAGAACAGGAGTCATGTCGTCAAAAAATGGAAGAATTAGAAGAGAAACTGTTGAAGATCGTCCGTGCCAAACAAATGTATTGTCGATTGTCTGGAGGTCATGAAATAATTACACAAACAGAATCTGGTATATATGGCGAATCATATAGCGTATGTAAACGTTGTGAATTAGAGATGGGTGTTTGATATGGAAAATCCAGTGTGTATTACGAAGAGTATATAGGCAAAATATGTTTTAATTCGGTGGTGTTAATGGCGTTATTCCCAAAATAGATATCTACAAATTGTGCCGTTTTATCATTACAAAAAGAGTCAATGATTGTCTGATATCTACATAGTAATTGTTCCCGAGTGCCCTTTGTTTTGGACCGAATCACAATGAGATGATTTTCAATCAAGAACGGTGTTTCACTGTCAATTATACAGTAAGAAAATGAATATTTGCCCTTACCATAACCGCGATTAAGCACCAATACAGGTTCATTAATTCCGTCTTTCATAATAAAATGTTTCTTACATGGATCTTTGTATGGTATCTGTGTGAGTCGGTTGTTTTTGATATCTCCACTGTAAATGAGGCGTGTTTGGGTAGTATCGTCGGTAAGGCGATCTTTATGTTGATTCCATACAACCGTACCAACATTGACGTCAAATCCCATAGAAAAGAGTGATACCGATTCTTGGTATAGTTGATGAATGATGGAAATGTTTGTTGGTGTATGAAAAACAATGTCATTGTTCGCCAAGAGTCCAAATCTATTATTTTCGCTCTTATCTGATTTTTTTTGTAGAATAACAATAAAAGTATCTTGCTTGGTGTCTAGAAAGGATTCGTCCATACAGTCAATAATATCAATGATGGCGAAGTTATTGTGAATATGATTCCTTATTTTGGAATAATAAAGACAATTAATAAAATTATGCGGGAGAACAAATGCGAGAACTCCTCCGTCTCGTAATTTCTGTAACGAATGAATGAGAAAAAGAACGAATATATTGGGTCGTCCATCAAGAAGTGGGTAAAATGTTTCGTCTACCGAGTCTTTACTAACAACAAAATAGGGTGGATTGCCGATAATAAGGTCAAATTTATGTTCGTTCATGGTGTCCCATTGTAAAAAATCACGATGTAAAAGGGATACCCGCGGGTCGTCAGTAAATATATGTTGTATTTGGTCGTAAATTTGTGTATTTTTTTCGATTCCAATAATATCAATAGGGTGTTTCGAGTCGATGGATCGAAGTAAATGCGTGATAATTTCACAGGAACCGCATGACGGTTCAAGAACTCTCTGAATAGACAGTTCGGGTATCTGAAGAATACGATCAATCATGGTTAGAATAATGGATGGGGGTGTAAAAAAAATACCATCATCTTTTTTTTCGGTTGGTGTGAATATGCTGGTAATCTGTTTCGATATGGATGTAAAATCGTTCATGTGGTAATATAATATAAAGGTTAAACTTTATATTATTATGAAAATGTTAAATAGAGGTGATTATGTGAATGATCTATAAAGTGTAAAAAGTGAGAGTAGTAGTAATATAGTATGTATTCCCATAACAGCCATAGAAATGGGCTCCCACCGCCACATTTGTTTATCATTTTTTTTATTGAACTCAACGATATCTGTGTAAAGATGTAAATTAATAGTGAAGGATATAGCGATGAATATCATGCTAATCAAGATAAGTAAAATATCATAAATAACATTGTGTCCGCGGTAAATGCGCGAATATGCTAAAGACCCATATGCTAGTGATGTAAAGAGTCCAACGTTTCGTAATGTCGAATGAATATACATTTTAAATTTACGACGGTCTTCATTATCCATAATATATATTATAAAGTAGATATTATACGTATTTGGTTCTAGTGAAGCAACATAAATAATGATAGTATGAATTTTTATGTCTATCTGGGCGCTCAATGAGTTCAATTGTAGATAGCATGCGATTTAGTTTATACGACCATTCCATAGTGTATTAGATGATGTGTAATATAACATAATTATTGTATCAATTTTCCAATGAATTTCTCTATTTATACCGCGTCATTATCACTCGAATTGTTTGATTCGTTTTCATCCGATAAATCAGTTTCCGATCGAATGTTATTTTTACTACAAACAATATTTCCAACGATGGCAAGAAGCATCTTATTTTCTTCAATTAATCTTGCGTTCTGATCGATAATACTTTGTGTATGTCGATGATGATGAATCAACACTTGTGACAGTACAGTTTTAAAAAGGGTCTCGATAACAAGTGTATTAACCATCACGTTTTCCCCTTCGAGTGGTTCATGTGTAGGTAATGGTCTTCCCGAATTCATAAATGTTTGAAGATCGTTTTTAAGTTCATTATCAATTTGAGAAAGTGTTTCGGTTGTAGGAACCGATTTTTTTATAGGTTTAACTTCGGGTTCACTTGTATTTTCGGCTGGTTGTTCTTCGCTAGTAACATCGTGTATATTAAGTTGACACTTTTGAACGTGTTTAATAAATGGTTGTTTCATTTTGTAGGTTTTACCGCACTTGCATAGGAGAGGTATAGATGAATCTGACATATTCGATTGTGGTTATATTGAATATATCTATTTTTTTATATATATTTTAATTATAAATTAATACCCCCACCATTCGTGATGGTTTCTCCATGGGTTTGTAAATACGATATCTTTCTCATTGCGTAGTTGGATATCCATGCCCCACCATTCCGGGTGACCTTTTCGTGCAGACAATAATGTAGATTTCAGTTCGAATAACGGTTGATAATATACGTCTATTTTATCATAATATTTAGGTTGTGATGTATATATGTAGTGTCGCGGTATAGTGTGATACAAAAAAGATCGCATGAAATTAGTAGGTAGATAATAGGAATAAATATATTTATACCTTTTATGAAATTATTACTCGATTAACGACGTCTTTTACGGGTGTTTGTTGACTTTCGTGGTTTGCGAGACTTGGTTGATTTACGAGACTTTGTTGATTTACGAGACTTTGTTGACTTTCGTGGTTTTCGTCTTGTTTTCTTTCCTCCCGTGTTGGGATCTCGGATGATTCCCGGGTATTTTCCCGTGATGCGTCGGTGGGCGACATTATATTTTGAATTAATATTGTCACTTTTATTCGACATTCGTGCTAGGCTTACAATATCTGTCATATCCCCCTCCCCTGGTTTCTCTTTCATTCTTTGTGCATATCTTTGCAGTCTTGTCCCACTGTATGGTGTTCCAGATGACGCGTTAGCCCGTTTTTTTTCCGTTGGTGGAATTGGTAGTTTATTGTCACTCATAGTATTTTGTAACTATTATAAATTAAACGAAGAAAATATATCAATGTGAATACATGCCATATTTTCCTTAAATCATTGAATGTGTAAAATGGGAAATAGAAGTAATTGTGTTGTTCCGATTTTAATTGCCAACGGTAAGTAAATAAAATTATTATTTACTTTGACGAAATGGATTTTCGACGAAACGGATTTTTTTTTGTTGTTGATTTTGCATTTGACATAGAGGGTGTTTTAAAATTAGGCGAATCCTCCAATGGAGTCAAATTTAGAGGCGAATTTGTGGGTATTTTATTGGGTTCGCCCAATTCAAGCATTTCTGCTGTCGTCCACTCATTCCAACTATCACCTTGTGTTTTTGTTGATTTAGCACTCGACGATATGCTCTTCTTTTTAGTCGGGCTCTTCAGTTTATAACTGCTCTTATCAATTGCTTCCATACACGTTCCACATGATGGAAATTTGGTCATGGCAGGAAACGATTTCATTAACGAATCGCTCATAGTTGTAGGTTTATCACCCCCTCTCTTCGTATATCGATGTCGTTCGCATTTTTTGCGAGAAGACCTGCGTTTTCTACGAGTAATCCTATTACGTTTGTTCCGAGTGGTCTTTTTCGCAAATGACCCCATATATATATAACTAAATATATTTACAAAAAATGGAGTATGTCGTACAGTAATATAAAAAAGAGTGTATGAAATATGGTTATAGTGTACGTGTTTGTTATGTATATGAATCGGGGGGTGGGTAATCAGGTGAAGGTGGTCGATAATCATGTGGAGGTGGAGGATAATCTGGCGATGGTGGTCGAGAACATACATAACTAGCGTCTATGGTAACATTTACATCGGTATCCATATAAAGTTGATATGGATCTGTATTATGTGATATGACATTGATCGGTTGTGTATCTTTCTTTACAATATTAGCCCATATTCGAGAGGTGACGGGAATACTGATATCGTCTTCTTGTTTATATTGTTTTGCGATACCATTGCAGTATTTCGCCCAGTGGCCTTTTTGTTTGCAATATCCACAAACCGAATTTAATACAGTCGGACATACGATAATACCATCCTGCCCTGGTTTATCGCGAGTCCAATGATTCGTGTATTCTGCGAATGATTTACCAGCCTTATGACATGTTTTGCAGTATGGGGTAGATGACATATTAATAATTAGTATATTGATGTAAAATATACCGAGATGGATTCAATTTTATCAATTATGCAGTTTGCCGTATCATACATATCATTTTTTTATTACCAGAAAACCCTGCGTGTTCGGACAATCCCCCATTATGGTTACCTTTAAAAAGTATTTTTGTAAGTTGAGTATCGACAATGTAACCGTTACTATGCAAATAGGAAAAGATGGAAGGTATATCTTCGGGTCCCATGAAATAATCCGGATTTTTAATAGAGGATGCGTTTCCAATTGAAGATTTTGGGTAGCGTAAGAGAACATGTAAACAAGAAGTGGATGTTTGTGAAAATGGGGAAACATTTTGGAATGGAGAAAGTTTCGAGGTAGAAATTTGAGTAACTAAGTCAGAAAGAGGTCCGGATGGCATAGAACTAAGCGTGACGATAGTTTGATATGTTTTATAAAATGTATTCAAAAAAGGTTCTAAATAAAGAATGACATGGTTATTGTGCGTATCAAATGGACTATTCATATATAAATTACCAATAAATTATACAGAATAAAAGTATTTAAAGGATAATGCCTATATTAGATTGGTGGGGGTATAAGTGTATTGTTTGTAAAATAACATGGCTGTGTTAACTCAGTTGGTAGAGTGTTTGGCTGTTAACCAAAAAGTCACAGGATCGAGCCCTGTACGTAGCGTTTTTGTATTTCCTTCATTGAAATACAAAAAATTGAAAACTTAAACTTATAGATTGCGATAAGTATAAATCGAATTGTTAATCAATCATCAAAAATAAAGTCATAATGGAAAAGTCATCGTCAAATATTGATTTGGTTAAGTCAGATATGTTGACAGAAACCAATCGTCAGCATGGTAATATAAAACTTCAGACGAATCGTTACAAATTCACAGAAGAGGTATCCCTATTATTATGTGAATTTGTAAAACTCCACCAATATGAAAAAAGTAAGGACTACAAAATTTCATGGAATAATTGGATAAACCAAGAAGAAATCAAGAATATATTGGATGATGAATGTGGTCGATTAGTAAAGGAAGGTCAACTGTGTGACATAATGGATCGCATGTATAAAAGTTCGCGTTACTATTATCGAAAAAAGATTAACAAGCAGATTGTGGCGCCACGATCCCGTAAACAGTACGAAGGATTGCCGAAAGATATATTATTAAAGATGGATCAACATATCATTCGTGAAATAAATGGTAATATAGATATGCGCGAAGACAGTGAAACCCTAATCAGTCGATTTACACCGGCGATAAGTTTTGACAAGTATTGTGATGAAAATCCAACTAGGGTGGACGATTTAATCGGTATGCCAGCGGAAACGGCCGAGACGCGTCGTTTACAAAATACTAAAACAATGGAACGATTAAAAAAGACATATAAAAATCGTTTTTCCAAGATAAAGACGAACTTGGAAAAACGAACAAAATAGAATAATATAATAACTTGAAAATGTGAATACTATCCCGCCATTTTCTTTTGATGCATATACAAGAAAAATATAACGATAATCCGTATTTTTTAGTATAAGAAAACTATATAGTTAGTATAATAGAAATATGGTAAATCCTCAAGAAGACATAAATTTAATAAGTCAGGGAAGTTATGGCTGTATATTTAGTCCCGGATTTACATGTAACGGACGTAAACAAAAGAAGCCATATATAACCAAGGTTCAAAAAAATGCGGATACATCGAATCGTGAAAATAGTATTGGTAAAAAGGTAAAACAGATAAAAAATTCAGAGGATTATTTTGCTCCAATACTAAAGACATGTGAAGTATCTTTGGCAAAAATGGATCAAGATAAGATAACGCGATGTGATTTTATAGACGATACAATCGATACAAAATACGAGTCAAATAAGTTAAGATATGTAGGAAAAAACACATTAGCCAAACATATTTTACATATTACAAAGGAAGAACCAACTCGATTATTACACGTATTATTAAACACACATATAAGATTAATAACCGGATTTACAAAGTTATTTAATGCTGGAATATTACATTTAGATGTAAAAGAGAATAATATTATGATCGATGACAAAACCGAATTGCCCGTTATAATTGATTTTGGATTATCAAGTGAAATATCAAAACTGGCAGAGAATGATTATAGTTCTGTATTTTTTGTATATGGTCCCGATTATGGTCCATGGTGTATTGATATATGTATGATGACCTATATAGCGAACGAATTGAAAGACAGTAACGTCGAACGTGGTATGTTGGGATTTGCCGGATTTAATAATAATGCGTCAGTAGATTGGAAAGATAGGTTGGTAACTCGAGAAACATTAAGTCGTATAATAAATGACTACACAAGTAAAAATATTGCGCTGTTGGATTTATTTACCGCCGATCAGCGCAGACAGTATAATATAACATTACTAGAATATTTTATTACATTTGAAGGGAAGCCTTGGAAGGATGTAGTAGAAGTACTGTTATCCAATGTTTCAACATGGGATTGTTATGCGGTATCTGTATGTTATTTATATTTACTTCGTGATTTAAAACTACAAAAAATGGAAGTAAATGCTCCATTTTGGAATTCTTATAAGAAAATATTAGAGAACATGATATTATCCGCACCTGTTAATCGAATGACAAGTAATAAAATGAAAATCCAATTGGACGATTTGTTTATGAACGTAGAGAGAGACGAATTCAATTCATTGAATAATGCGATAGACACCCTATTATCAGATAAAAAAAACAGTGATAATATCCATAATAACATTTTAACAACTATTAAACGGGAGTTACATACGCAAAAGAGGATTTATAACAACGTTTACAAATGAGCGTATACTCTATAATTGAAAATAATAACAATGTATATTAGTGTTATTATTGATAAATGTATTTTTATACATTGCAAATGTCGAGGCAAATCTCCGAAATAGAAACATGTTTATTGGATGATGTGGGTAGATGATAATTGGGAAGATCTTTAACAATCCTATTAATATAATCATCAAGAACTTGATATTGCGATCCGTCAAGAATATTTTTAATTTGTAGATAAGGAATCAATGCGTGATTTAGTTGCAGATTTGATATTAAATGTGGAGAATATCCCGATAATAATTGGACGTTAGGTTGATTATAATTACATGGCAAATTCGAAATGTCATGTTTGGATAAATTCCAAAACGTAATATGAGGCATATTTTTACTGTACGTGCCGAGTACTGCATTGAGTGTATCATACATAGGCACATTTAATTTTTCATTAAATGTTGAAAAAATGACAAAACGCATATTTTGTATATCTTCCCCTGTCATTTGAGTTTGTAAGAATGTTTTTCCGATGAGATTAAATGCCCTAGTATACGACGATTTGGTGGAATACCCCGATGAGATGTATTCTAGAATTTGCTTTACCTTGTGAATAAATGTCATATCTGATTCGAGTTGAATCCATGTGGGATTATTATCAACTGCTAGGATTCTATTTTGAATAGAACTGTGTTGTGAGATTAAAATTGCATATCCAATAGCGGCAAAAAGTGGATCATCATCATATTTTTGCATAGAAGATGTAACATCGATAACTGGAATAACGTCCCCTGAAAAATGATGCGAATGTGTATTTGAAAGAAGTTGCCATTGATTATTTAAAATGTGATAATGTGCGTTCTCGTTTCCGTCGTCATTTTCAAGAAAAGAAATGGCTTCTTTGACGTAATATGAAATAGGTAATGACGACGATGAGTTATAACATTCGGGACTTAATAAATTGGTTGTTGGATTTGAATATTTATATTCAAGATGCTTTTGTATATTCGCGCTACATTCGAGTTTATCATTGTCGTCCGAGTCATAATAAACAACATTTTTATGTTTAGATACACAGCATAATGGAATATGGGTTGGTTCAATTAATGATCGTTGTTTTTTACAAAGTTTAATTTCGGTTGTATCGATTGCTTTATTCATATAAGAAACATTCTTCCGGTATAACTGTTTGTATTTGCTTTCTGCCCTCATTTTAGATGTATGCGTATTCGCAGAATTCATAATGTATGGATAATATGTTTTTCCCCAATGTTGCGATAATTTATCAAATAGCCAACCCATTTTTTTGTATTCACGAGGAATCCATTTTGCGACATTAGATACATAGCGTTTATCCATAGCATGTTCGGAACATTTCCAAGTATTAATATCGTAGTTCAATTGGGTATTCGAAATTTCGATACATGTTTCGATAAAAGAGTCATTTTCGTGGTACCTACTGTGTTGTTTAATAAAGTCACATAGATATTTAATATCTCGCCAAGAACCAAATGTATATTCTTGATTTTGGGTCGGTTTAACAAACCTATGTAAAAGGAATATTGCGAGCGAAGGAAAGTATCCATATAACTTCCATATCATCACATATGTACTATTCTGTTCGCCTTTGCCTCCCTGAATATCCCTATTATTTGCAATAAGACGATAAAAGAGAGATAGATATGGTAATGTGGCGTTTCTATTTACCATCATCTGCGTTTTAATCGTACTAAGGACATTATCAAACCGATTTGAAAAGGATATAATATCCCCGTATTTTTGAAGTCGTGAATTATGGAAGTAAAAGAAAACAAGTTCTTCGCGAAAAAATTCGGTAAAATCACGGTTGGTTTCCAAATGCGGAAAATCCTTCGTATAAATAGTCATACTCACAAGTAACTAATATAAATTAGTAATAATATTTATATCGTTTTATAAAGGTGTTGCGAAACATTAATAATATTATTTAGTTTTATTAACAAATTTGCGTGTTTTTCTATGGCGTTTCGCATTAAGTGGATATATTTTGTTTTGTGAAATATCAATATTAACCCGTTTGGTAGTAGTTGGTTTGGTTTTCTTATTATCCGTAGTTTTAAGGATTGATTTGATCGTATGATTGCGTAAGTTCTCTGATATCTCTTGGAAAATAAAGAATATAGAATTCACTTTATGAAAGATAAATACAGAATCTGGAATAATAATATCATTAATCCTAGACTGCATTTTGAAGAAGGGTTTATATGTATTTGATAAATCGACGGTATTATTGTATCGTTGTATGTCCTCTGGATTTATATCAACGATAAATGTTGCCACATCTGCAATTTTATATCGAGAACTACTCGCACCAATAAATGATTTCTTATTTTGTTGAATTAATTCGATAAGATGTTCTTTGGGTAAAAGTGTACTAGACGAATCCCCTGCTGTTCGTGATAAAGGTACAGTTATCGTGGTTATATTGTTGATTTGCTTATTATTATTAATAAATATGGATGATATAGAAATGTTCTCCATAGGTTCTTTACAATAATTAAAATTTATGTCATGAATGCGTTGTTGTTGTCTAATCCATGAATCGTCTAAAACATCTTCTATAATAGTGGTCATTTCTTGAATATAGACATAAAAAAATCCATTCGAATAAACATATATGTATATATAAGATCGAAAAAAAACAAGTTAAAGGATTACGTACATAAAGTATGTTTCGGAACCGCAAAAAGTTTAAAAAAATATAAAATATAAAAATAATATATATACATAGAATGTTAACATTCAACCGTATGATGATGTTATATTGTCTAATAACAGAACCATATACTTTGATTAGAGAGAGTTGTATATTATATTTTTGATGATACGTAGTTATCTATTTATTCGTATGAATTTTAACCGAAACAGCAACTCACATCGTGGGTTTACCTAAGGGGGTCATAGTATATTTTATAAAATTGAAAGTCCAATGTTATAAACGAATGTGTCAAACTAAAATGGTAACAACTTCCGTATGTATTCCGCGTATAAATTCGACAATGAGTCGTAATTATATAGAAAACACGTTCGACCGTATGAAAGTAGGGCATATTGAGAAGATGTATGAAATCCCGTTGCATAAAGATCCTAGTCACAAGCGCGTGATAATAAAAATGAACTGGGATACTAGAAATGATAAAACAAAAGAAATACTTTCACATATGAAGTCTTTTGGATCCGTAAATTTGGTTTATGACATGCCTTGGTATTGGAAAATGTGTCCCGCCCGTTAACAGGAATGAGGATATATAATTTCTTTTAATTTTGGAGACATATCATCGATATATTTGCTGGGTGTCTGTTTTTTCCAGTAGAAACATAACAAACAAATCCACCACTTATTTTGGTTTTTTTCTGCGTGTGTTATTTCACGTGAGAATATAGTATCCATTATAGTATATGCGTTTTGAAGTTCCATTATCTCGCATTTGATGTTATTCTTGAGTTTATACAAATAGGTTATTCGCGACTGTTCTTTTTTATAATCAGTATATTGGTTTGTATGGTCTATAGAATGTGGTTGTCGTTTGTCATCTGTATAACTGGCCGATACTTTGAGTTTACGAATAATTTCTAGTTTATTCCATTTATATTGTATTAAATGAATTTCATTCTTAACATCTTTTAATTTTTCAATAAGTCCCCGTTTGATAAGTTCTGTTTTTTTTATAAATGAAAAAATATTAACATGTGATATAATCGGAAACAGTGTTTTGATTTCTTCTGGTATGATAACGGGTGTAATTAATTTATACTCCGCGATTTTATCTTCTACCTCGTTGAATTTGGAAATTACCAATTGTGATATATCCTTTTCCGTTTTCATTACCATTATTTTGGTAGATGAAAGTTCAAGAGAGGTTTCGATAGTATCAAATAACGATGCAAGAATAAAGAATTTTTCAGAAGAAGACTCAAGTTTTAAAAATCCTACCATTGAAATAAACAGAGTAACAATTGCGTTTAATCCGGTAAGAATATGTTTATTCGATTCTTTGCATTCCAAACTAGGCGAGAATGCCGTAATTGCGGCGGCCACTAGAAGTGCTGGAACAACCAATAAGGTTAGTTTTTGTTGTGTAATATTGTTAGATTGAATATATAAATTCTTTTGTCCTTTTATAAATGTCGTGAGTATATCTAGTTCGTTTGCATATTTATCAATCAAATAATCAGAATGATATTTTCGAATATAACGTTCAATGTCGCTAGTATTTAATTTGGTGTATTTTACATTCGATGACTTTACATTGGATGCATATGATCCATTATCATGATTATGGTGATTATCGTCTGTGTCACAATCACTATTTTCATTACTATTGTTATTGCTACCCGATAATGACAACACTGGACTATTGCTACCAGAATTAGAAAATTGCGGATAATGAGTAAAATATTGTTGATTTTGGTTCTCTATGTTATCAAGATCTAAATTGGTGAGGGTAACAAAATGATTATCGGTATATTGTGATAATGACGGTTCTTGATGAATGGAATTGGACGTTAATGGTATGTCACTATTTACCTTGATTAATACTGGTTTTGATAATTTATCAGAATCAGTACTTGTATCAGACCCAGCAGTATGCATTTCGATATCCCGTACTGATATCGATATGATTTCAGATTGATGAATATCATCTTCTATTGGTATCAATTCATGATTTATATCAGAAATATCTATATTCATAATTATGAATATCAGTAGAAATTATTCTATTATTATAAACATAAAATTGATTTAATATATAGTTAATTGAGAACATTAACACTAAATAACGACTATGTCAACCCAAATTGCACCAGAACCCCGTATTTATAGAAAACAACTTCGCACCTTTAGAATTGGGTTACGGAACCAATTGTTAACAAGTAGATTCACAACTTCAACGTGGAATGAGAATATAACCTATCGAAAACGATATCCAGATGTGGGTTGTGTATATTGTTCGCCCGGACCCATTACCAAAATAATAACCGTAGATGCAAATATATTTATGTTAGAAATGAATAATGACACAAATCAAATATTAGGAGTAGGATTAATTCAAAATAAGCCAACCACCGGTAAGTTGAATGTATATGACAGGGGAAATTATAATCGGTATACATTCATTGGAAAAATGCGAATAGATAGACAAGACATGAATGAAGAAGAAGTTTTAGTAATGAATATTTTCGACATTTTATGTTTCCGTGGCAATAAACACATGAAAAGAGGTCAAGGATTGACGAGTTTCCCTACGGAATTATTATATATGTTATCAAAAAAAATAGACTTGCTGAAATATATTGGAAATATGTTTAAACGTCGTATCTTACAGAATGAAAACAGAACAATTAAATAGCCATGAATAGTATATAAGAAGTTGTATTTGTAAATATATATATGGATGATACAATAGAAATACGAAAAAAACAAGATATGTATGATGTGACGAGTTATTCCGATCGGGAATTATTGGATATATTAGATTTATCAAGTCCAAGTGATCGAGAATTAGAAGCAAAGATAATTTTCCTCATAAATAAATACAAAAATATCCAAAATGAATCTGGTGACCAATTGGCATCTTTTTTTTCGGAGATATTCAATCATTTTTTTCAAACAAGTGATGACGAAAATAGTAATGCATCTGAAAATGATAATATGATTGAAGAGTTTAATGACGGAGGGGACGTTGACGGCACTATGATGAATACATCATCCCCATCCCAGGATAACAATGTTATCTTATCAAAATTAAACGATAAACCCGATTTGACAAGTAGCGAAGCGAAACAGGAAAAGGTAACTAATTATACGAAAGATCTAGAGCACTCGAAAGGTATGTTAAATCCATTATTACGTGAAACTGTGAAACGCATAGTTACTATAGATAGTCAATATAGGCAAGATAAACGAACGATGACAACTGAATTTACATTAAATCTATCTGAACCATTAAGAGACGTGGTTTCAATGAAGTTATATTCAGTTGGAATCCCATATACGTGGTGGACTATAAGTTCAAGTTTCGGTAGCAATTTTTTCATATTAAAGGGCGATGTACCCGGAATTAACGAGGGACATCATGATTATACTGTAGATATAACGCCGGGAAATTATACGCCTTCTGAATTATCGAGTGCTATTAATGATAGTATGAAAGCCGTAAAACTATTATATTCAGATGTTAGTTTTGGTGCTACCGGCATTGAATATAATAATTTTAATTCATTAATTTCATTAAATGCCGAAATATACAAACAATACAATGAAACTAGTTATGTATTGAATTTTCCAGGATGGACTACTCCCGTTATTACTGATATTAGCAATAATGACCCGAATTATACGATTAAAAGATCGAAGAGTATACCTGCATTATTGGGGTTTAGTGACCCTTCCTATTCTTTCTTTTCAATCGATAGCAATATGCTCCCAAACAATGACCCAGTGCGATATTTAATAACCGGTTCAAATAACAAGTTTGTAGTAGAAAAAATCATACGTATCCCCGACAGTGATGTCGAAACATTGGATTTAACTATTACAATAACCCTAACTTTACCGATTAATACAGCATATACACGTAGTCAAATTTATACAAATCTAAATGAAGTAATTTCGAAAAATAACTATTTAAATGCTGAATCAGGTATCGAGTTATTAAGCAACGTTGATAATACAAACAAATATTTCAAACTTACTTTAAAGGCCAATCGATTTACTACCGACAATTTACCCAATTCAAAACTGCGCGTGATATTTCCAACCGAAACAATCAGTACAGAAACGCCCCAAATAATATGGACTGACTCTGGGTCTTGTTTTTATTTTAAGGAGAATAATATTATATTAAACGACATTGTTTCTGAAGTGTCTCCATTATCTCAACAAGAAGATCAATTTCGTATTTCTACATCCCCGTATATTTATTTGAAAAGTACAGTAAATGGATATGACGTAAGTACAAATGATTTCAAGATCGATATAGGTGATTCGGATATAAATGATCTTGTTAATGTATCTGGGTTCATCAATAAAATAAATCAACGCATTTCAGATGTAAGTAATAATGCGGAAATAACAGATCTAACCAGTGGGGGTATAGATCTCTCTGGTAGATACCATCTAGATGTCGATATCTTTAAAACGATAAAGACTGGAAAATACGCCATAGACCTTAGTGGAAGTTTTTTGCACGATGTATTTGGATTTGATGCGTCATATGATTTAACAGACGGTATAAATGTATTTGAAAAAACGAATTTCGTACTCCAAAACAGTTATAATTTATCGTCTACAAAAATATTTACAGTAGACGCAAAAATACAAGATGATGGCGTTAGTAGAGATATCAGTTACAATCTACATGTACGTGAAGACGGTGTACAAAGTGGAGGACGGCTGTTTCAAGAAATAAATAATATATTGAAAAACTTCCAAGATACAGACGGTTATCCTTTATTTTCTGGATCAAAAATAGAAACCGTTGTAGACTTAAGTGGTCGCATGGACGCAACATTATCAATTAACATATCAAAACAATTACTTGAGACAGGATATTCAATACAATTTGCCGAGGATATTAGTTATAACATATCCAATACGCATTTTATCCTCGAACAAGGAATTGTAGATATAGGGAGAACTGAAAATGTACCATACCTTAAATATAATAGTAATACAGACGCGGTTGAATTACAGACTTCTTCTATTGACGAAGCAAATGTCGGTATCCTTAGAAATAATAAATTATTAGGGTCAAATGATGTAATTTTTATTACGGACGACACATTAGAGTTTACTATAGACACATTTGATTTAAGTAGTAATTTTTGGATTGATCCAAGTAACGATTACATGATGTATCTGTCTATCGGTTCTGGAAACGCAATAGAACCCGATTACGGTAGGTCTGCTACATTTAAATCCCGTAATCCGTATGGTTATTTAATTCCGTCCCCTCCAAGTGACATATCGTATACATTGGAAACATTGCCAATTGCGATAATAAAAGAAATAAATAGATTTGCTGACCTAAGTGGGACAACATTTGAGATTATTGAAAATGTTAATCCGACAGATTACGCCGCCACTGTAAAATTAACATTCAAAATCAATCAATATTATTATTTTGATATATGGAACAAAGTATTAAATATAGACTATGCTATGATAGATAATTCGTTTCCATTGTATGAAAGTAGTATAGAATCAGTATTCGACGTAAATCGGCAATATACAGACATATCATACAATATAAGTCTAAATGGTCGAGAACTATTGGGTATAAGGGGCAATTCTACAATTTCGCAAAATATAATTACATTGACCGACGAAACAAACAAGATAGAAATAATTCCATATGAAGAAGGTGTATTCGCGCGTCACGGGGAGAACACATTAGTTATCGAACTAAAGGTTAAAGAAAACAACGTTGATATACGCTATACTAGAGATATGTTAATTCGCGCAATCAACAGTGCTTTTGTTGATACAATTATGTCAGAATCGTCAATTTCTATAATAACCATTGATGGAATTGAATATACTCAACTTCTCATAACTGTAAACAAAGAATATCGAGCGAGTGATTATAATTTATCATTCTTTGACCCCTATAGTTTTGTAAAATGTTATCAAGGAGTCGGTAGTGTGCGTAGTGCTACATGGGATACTACACTTGGTTGGATATTAGGGTTTCGTAAATTTACCGTATACAAATTATCCAATTATGTATCATCAACGGGTTCAGTCGTAATTCAAATTATTGCCGACACGGGCATTAGTACAGAATTATTCAACTACTTTATGCTTTGTATTGATGATTATAATCAAAGTCATCTAAATGATGGGCTAGTTACGATAACTTCACGAGATACCGGAGTACCATTACCATCATACGCAATCCGAACTAAATTCGTATGTGATCCAGTTACGGGCGAAAAGGCATATAACACCGAATCGAGAACAGACAATAACAAGTTAACTGAAAAACAGGTACAGTCACTAGTGTCGAAAGCAAATACAGGTGCTTCTGATAATAATGCTACTACTGGTAATGTAAGTTCGAAGATATATGGGTCCACGCCGTTTGCTAGCGATGTATTTGGAGTGATACCAATGAAATTATCAGGTAGAAAGAATGGCGAAACGATAATCGAATTTGGTGGAACAATGCAGAATCAAGAGAGACAGTACTTCGGTCCCGTAAATATACAACGATTGTCTATAAAATTAGTAAGTGACAGGGGCAATGTGGTGGATTTAAACAATGCAAACTGGTCGTTTTCTCTGATATGCGAACAATTATACAAGTCACAATTAAAGTAATCGGTCATATAATCCATAAATCTTGGAATCAGAATATTTATAATGATATGTATAATAGATCATTATAAATGGACGAATATGCTATAATAGAATCAAAACATACAATGCGTCAATTCGACAAAATCGGATTTTGGGGACCAATTATATTATTTGTTATTACAATGGTGCAGTTATGGGGGCATCGTGGATTTTTTTGGACATACATAATTATATTTGTTATAAATATCGGTATCAATAAAATCATAAAGGCCGCTGTGCGACAACCTCGACCGACCAACGGAGAAAGTATCATGTCGTATGAAAAATATACCGGCATTGAAGCATATGGAATGCCATCCGGTCACGCGCAATCGATATTATCGTCAATCACATTTTTATATTTAGTCAAAGACTCGCCATTTTGGCTAATTATAGGGTCGTTTATCGCTGGATTAACTATATTTCAGAGATGGAAATACAATCGACATACCATAGAACAACTAATGGTCGGGTCGGTAATTGGCATTGTCGTAGCATATAGTGGATATTATATAACCAAGAACCATTTACGAGAAAACACATATGTGAAAAACGTCGAATAGATTCTAGCAAATAAACAAAATATCGCACATATGTATATAGTTCTTTAATAAAAGATGTCACAAAGTGATTATTTAAAATATAAACGTCTATCTACTCGTCTACGATTAGACAATGACGCAGAAAAACAACCTCAAGTGTTCGCATCAACCATATTGACACAAAATCAACAATATGCTTTTTCAAATAGTATTGTCGATACGAGTCCGCGCTACAACCAATTAATTCCTTCTGGAAAGCAAATGGTTTTTTTCATGGAAAAAACGGTAGGTGGATGTCCAACGTTTCCGATTTGCACGAATACGAATCTACGAACAAACCGTGTTCCTATGAGAATTCGATCTGATCCATCTGTTCCTACATTCGAACCATTAGATATAATGACTCGCAATGAAGCAGTAAATCTGAAAAATGAGTGTAAATGTGCTTTACATAAAGGTCATACAGATGCGAATAGTTGTAGTTGTAAATTGGGCGCGTTTGGAATCGTGCGTTAAAAATACATTTAATAAATTCATTCTATTATGAAATGTATTATGTGAATAAAATTATGGTTTAGATTGCTCTAATTCTTGGACGCGTTTCTTTAGTTGCTGAACTTCATTTAACAAGAGTCCAATGAGACCATTATAATTGACAGCTTGATGATCTTCTCCGTCCTTTTCACCTGTGACTAAGAACGGTATTTGTTCTTGTATTTCATGAGCGATTACACCGAAATCTTGTTTTTCCGTTTTGGTATTTGTATAAGTAACCGGTCTTAAGTTATCAATGTTATAAGATGTATCGGAAATAGGAACAACGTTTTCTTTGATACGATAATCAGAAGAGGTACTGTACGAAGTAGCCGTTGTGGCACCATATATACGCACTGTACTGTTGCCGGTACGACCCAATACAATTTGACTGGATGCGGTAATTGTTGCTCCATATCCTATTGCGGTAGAGTAGTAATGGGAAGAACTATTAGAATTGGTATAGACACCTAGAAATGTATTGTAATTACCGTTGACCGAATCCCCAGCACTATGACCGATAGCCGTATTATATGAGCCCGTTGTGTTAGACACTAACGATCTGTATCCAGTGGCAACATTATTAGAGCCCGTTGTATTATTATATAACGTTTGCCATCCAGTGGCAACATTATTAGAGCCCGTTGTATTCCAGAATAATGCATATATTCCATTTGCCGTATTATATGAGCCCGTTTTGTTTTTATATAACGCTTGGAATCCAATCGCAACACTCTGCTGGCCCGTTGTATTATTATATAACGTTGCTTCTCCAATGGCCGTATTCCAATTGCCACTTAAATTGCCACTTAACGCACCGTTTCCAATCGCAGTATTAGAACCACCCGTTGTGTTATTTTGTAATGTTCCGGATCCAATCGCAATATTATTAGAGGCCGTTTGGTTAGAATATAACGCATTGTTACCAGTTGCAATATTATATGAGCCCGTTGTGTTAGACACTAATGCCAGGTGTCCATTGGCAACATTAAATGAGCCCGTTTTGTTAGACATTAATGCCTGGTGTCCATTGGCAACATTTTTTGAGCCCGTTTGGTTAGCTTCTAACGATTTGTATCCAGTTGCAATATTATATGAGCCCGTTGTGTTATTTACTAACGATCTGTATCCAGTGGCAACATTATTAGAGCCATATGTGTTGTAAAATAAGGCTTGGTATCCATTGGCAACATTATATGAGCCCTTGTTCCTATTTAACGCATCAAATCCATTGGCAGTATTGCCATCGCCCGTTTGGTTATCCCACAACGCGCCGGTTCCATTGGCAGTATTGCCAGAGCCCGTTTGGTTAGAATATAACGCATTTGTTCCATACGCAACATTATTAGAGCCCGTTGTGTTAGAATGTAACGCGCCGTTTCCATTGGCCGTATTATTAGAGCCCGTTGTGTTAGAAAATAACGCATAGTATCCATTTGCAACATTATATGAGCCCGTTGTGTTTTTTTGTAACGCATTGGCACCAGCGGCGGAATTATAAGAGCCCGTTTGGTTATAATATAATGCGTTAAACCCAGTTGCGACATTATAGGAGCCCGTTGTGTTATCATGTAACGCTTGAAATCCATTTGCAACATTATTAGAGCCCGTTGTGTTAGTATATAACGCATTGGCACCAGTCGCGACATTATAGGAGGCCGTTGTGTTGTGGTTTAACGCTTTCCATCCATTGGCAACATTATAGGAGCCCGATGTGTTAAAATATAACGAATTGTATCCATTTGCAACATTATTATTGCCTACATTCCAGCTGCTTAACGCCATCATTCCATTTGCAACATTCTGGCTGCCAGATGTGTTATGGCGTAACGCACCTCTTCCATTCGCAACATTATTATCGCCCGTTGTGTTATGATATAACGCATTGGATCCGTTCGCTGTATTATTATTGCCAGTTTCGTTAGAGGCTAACGCCCAATGTCCGTTGGCAGTATTTTCATAGCCAGTTGAGTTATTATTTATCGCATTTCTTCCAGTCGCAACATTCCCGTAGCCCGTTGTGTTATTATATAATGCTCCGGTACCAGTTGCAATATTAGAATTGCCCGTTGTGTTAGTATATAACGCTTGCCATCCATTCGCAACATTATTAAAGCCTGTTGTGTTATTTAATAACGCTTGGTATCCATTCGCAGTATTTTTTTCACCAGTTTCGTTCATTTTTAACGCTTCGTATCCAGTGGCAGTATTAAATCCACCCGTTGTGTTAGTATATAATGCTTCGTATCCATTTGCAACATTATTAGAGCCCGTTTTGTTAGAAAATAACGCGTTGTATCCAGTGGCAGTATTATAATTGCCCGTTGTGTTACTTGTTAATGCTTGATATCCAGTGGCAACATTATTAGAGCCCGTTGTGTTATAATGTAACGAGTTGGATCCAGTGGCAGTATTCGTCAAGCCCGTTGTGTTAAAATATAACGCACCGGTACCAGTTGCTGTATTATGGTTGCCCGTTGTGTTAGTATATAACGCGCTTAATCCAGTTGCAACATTATATGAGCCCGTTGTGTTAGTATATAACGCGCTTAATCCATTTGCAACATTAAAAGAGCCAGTTTCGTTCTTATATAAGGCTTCTGATCCATTGGCAGTATTATAATTGCCCGTTGTGTTATTTTGTAATGTTCCGGATCCATTGGCAATATTAGAATTGCCGGTTGTGTTCTTCCATAACGCCGCGTATCCATTTGCAACATTATTAGAGCCCGTTGTGTTATGATATAACGCATTGGATCCGTTCGCAGTATTATCAAATCCCGTTGTGTTTTTGTTTAACGCCGCGTATCCATTCGCAACATTAGAACCACCGATTGTGTTAGAATATAACGCATTGGATCCATTTGCAACATTATTATTGCCCGTTGTGTTATTATTTATCGCATTTCTTCCAGTCGCAACATTCCCGTAGCCCGTTGTGTTATAAAATAATGCTCCGGTACCAGTTGCAATATTAGAATTGCCCGTTGTGTTAGAATGTAACGCGCCGTTTCCATTTGCAACATTATATGAGCCCCTGCTGTTATCATGTAACGCTTGGTGTCCATTGGCAACATTATTAGAGCCCGTTGTGTTAGAATATAATGCTCCTATACCAAAAACCGTATTAGTACTAATATCTCCTCCTCCTCGTCCAACTGTGATCGCATTCACCAAAATATCACTATTCATAGTAAGACCACCACCAACACTCAAATTGGAATTCAACGACATGTCGCCACCAACACTCAAATTGGAATTCAATGACATGTCGCCACCAACACTCAAATTGGAATTCAACGACATGTCGCCAATGAACGAAGTTATACCGTCAGAATAAAGTATAATATGATCGATCGCAGTATTCGATCCATCACTAGTTCCAAAAGCAAGGTTTCCGCACGTATCCCATGTATCGTTGTCGTAGTAAGATCGAATGTAACTACTCGTATTATTACTCGCATCGCGTTGTCGACCTAACCATGAAATACGGCCATGTTCTATGGAACTACCTGTTTCATTCAACCCCGAATGGGGTTTTGAAAGTATTATATCCCCATCTACATCTAGTGCTGATCGTGGGGTAGTTGTTCCAATACCGACATTACCTTCTGAAATATGCGTTTTACTACCCGTAACATCACCTGAAAATGATAAGTTCGAGATTTTAACTGATGCGGCGGAAACAGATCCGATATCTCTTGTTTTAGTCACAACAAGGCGAAGATTATTTGTGAATGCATAGGATATATCAGATACAGTAGCACTGCGGGAATTATCAATAGTTACATCCAAAATGTGTTTCCATTTGGCGTTAACGTCGCCAACCAATTTACATTCGCCAATAGTATTGGTACCATCCACAATCGCACCGAAACAAATATCAGTTACTTTCATTGAAAATGGGTATTTAAGTTCGATGTATTCACCCGATATGGTAACCAGTGAATCGACATCATCGGTATAATAGTCAGTAACATGTGATATGTCAGTTGCACTACCGACATAGCTATTATTTAAATACGTGTCTGGCGACTCCCAATATCCGGTGTCAGTAACCGCATTCCATGCGTCAACCGAGTTAGAACTGGCGGAAATATCATACGCGCCATTAAATACACGATCCGAGCCAGTATATTGTGAATATACCACCTTTGTATTATTACTGAAGTTACCAGTAATAGATATGGGTATATTGGTGAGATTAAACGAATTATCATTTATTTCAAATGTTCCATTTTGAAACAACAATGTGCCACTGACGTCAAGTGATGACTTCAGTGTAGTTGTGCCATTGACATCGAGATTTGCCCCAAATGTAACATTATTACTGGCAGTGAGCGATTTCAATGTAGTCGTACCACTAACGTCGAGAGTCGAATTAAATGTACTTGTTCCACTAACCTCCAAGTTATTTAATGATGTATCATTCGTTACTTCAATGTCATGTAATACTGAAGATGCGTCAACTATGAGGGCATTGCTCGTAAGAAGTTTTTTAATATCTACGTTATAATTGAATGAAACATCTCCATAGTTAACCGTGCCTAGATTTGCTGTAAAAATGCTTTTACCGACCGTAGGATCAAATCCATCGCCATTTATCTTCATTTGACCTAGTTCCAGTAGGTATGTGGAATTGCCAACAGTACCATTCGGATAAAATACAGGTCCTCCGGCGGATATATCAATATTTACAATGTCGGACGTTTGTGTGATTGTACTGGACGCGGCAACTACACTATTAATTTTGTTTCCATTTACATCACCACTGGCTCTTATATCACCGTTGGTGATAAGTGTACCCTCTATTGTTACACCAACATTATTCGGATTTAATGTAATTTTTCCGTCAGAATCAATTACAATTGCGTTTGCTACCGTACCAACTCCAATTTGTATTTGATCAGCCAATAAATGAAAAATGTTTGATGCTTTTATGTTGATATCACTGGTATTTTCGGTAATTTTTTTAAAATCAATAATACTGCCTATTTTTGATAATGTTAATGGGTTATCGTCAATAGACGTAATAGTATTCGATCGTGTTGAATTGAAAGTATTCGAATTTATTCCATTAACACTAATGTCATTTGCTGTAATCGTTTTTTCTACCGAAACCGCCCCTGTTATATTTGTTTGACCGAGGGTAGTAGTTCCGTTAGACGTCAGTCCCTTGTTGAAAATTCCTTGTCCGTTATTTACTGTAAGTAATCCACTCATCGTAGTACCGGTACTATCTATAGATACTGTGGTTGTTCCTGATTTAATTGTTGCGTCACCACTGACATCGAGATTATCAATTATTGCATTGGCAACATTCATATTTATAACAGATATGTAACTAACGTCGCCCGGAATAGATAGTGTATCGTCCTTCGTACCTAAAACAATTTGATGATTGTCTGTAATTCTAGCATTTTGTCCCAGTGCGGTTGAGTGAGAATATTTACCATTCGTCCCCGAATTATACCCAATGAATGAATTGAACGAACCATCTACATTATTAATTCCTGAAAAATATCCTATTGCAGTATTACCAAATCCAGTAACATTATCGGACAAAGCATCAGTTCCTATACCAATATTTTTACCACCACTGCTATTTAATTCAAGTGAATTATATCCAACGCCTACATTATCACTATCAGTTGATTGTGCGAGGGCATAACTCCCAATGGCAATATTATTTTTACCGGATAAATTTCCTGACAATGTGGAGAACCCAATACCGGTATTTCCGGCCGATTGAGAATTACCCGATCCGTATAATATTCCAGTATCTTTGTAGGTACCACTAAAATTCAAAAACTCTATGGCGACATTATTCTCATAATAGTTTGATGTGGATGTGTTAGAAGTTGAAATCTTATCGATAACTAAACGAACCCTTCGAGTTATTATTTCATTTGAGATAGTAGTATCGACAATATAATTTGGAAGAACTGGTGTATCATCTTTATTATATTCCGCAAGTAGCGTCCATGACGCATCTGTACCGTTACCAGTATCCGCTAGTAACATACCGTGTTGTGGGAGTTGATAATCGGAAGTATGCAGTTGAAATGAATCAAGTATTGTTTCATATGGGAATGTAATTTGTATCCATTCGCCAGAAATAGTGTTAATGGTGCTATTAGTATCAATATATTGCGTTTCTCCAGTTGAGTTATAACTTCCATTATTATATTTACCGGTCGCCGATTTCCATGAATTTCCATCCCGGTTAAACGCACGTCTTGCAGTGTTTTCTGTAGACTTGCCGTTTATAGTGCTAGAGTGAACCGTATATTTCGCGTTAGAAAAGGATACAGTCACTGGATTATTAAGTACATTTTCATCTGATGCTCCGTTGCTGTCTATGGATACTGCGTCTACATTAGATTGAGTAAAGACCGCTTCAGATATTAGTTTATCGAGATATATCTCTTTACCGATAGTGATATTTTGGTCGATTACATTAACGCGTCCATTCACGGCATCAACGACGAATCGATCGTTAATGTTCGTGCCACCGCTAACATCGAGTCGTCCATTTAATGACATATCTTCTGAAAAGACGATAGTATAATTTTCAACGGTCGTATTTTTAATGTGTTCAAATTTCCGTACATCAATAGCCCCGTTTATTACAAGATTTCCGGAAATTTCTACATTTCGATTGAATGATGCATCGCCATTTACATGAAGAATTTTTCCTACACGAAAATCTGAGTTCGCTGAAATATCACCACTTGTTGTTACCGTAGAGAATTGGCTTTTTCCTATGACATTTAGATTGCTATTGAAAGACACATCTTCGGAAACGGTTAACCCTGCGTTCATGGAAACATCATTAGCGACAAACAATTGTGATTTTAAGAAAACGTCACCACTCACCTCGAGGACAGTATCCATGAAAACATCATTTGCGACAAATAAGTGTGAATTCAAACTAACGTCACCACCTACCATGAGGACAGTATCCATCGAAACGTCACCGCCAACCCATAATTTAGAATTCAAACTAACGTCGTCAGCAACCGATAAATATGTATCCATTGAAACGTCGCCCGTGAAATGACTTTCCCCACTTGGTCGAATTATAAAACGATCTACCGCACCATTTGATCCATCGCTCGTCCCGAACGCAAGATTACCAGAAGTATCGAATGTATCTTTTTCAAAATAAGATCGAATGTAACTTCCGGTAGCCTTCTCATTATCAATATCGCGAGTTTGTCCGCACCACGCAATGCGACCGTGTTCTCTGGCTACACCACTTGAATTTATTCCACTAGGTGCTTTGGATATAGTGACGTCGCCAATTATTTCTAATTTTGAACGCGGAGCATCGATACCGATACCAATTTTGCTGTTATTTATATGAACCGCGCTTCCGATTACATCTCCACTGAACGATAAATCGTAAACAATCAGATCATTTTTAGATTTTTGAAAAATATATCTAAATGAATTTGCATAACTTTGATTACTGCTGACCTCAATATGGTTACTGCTGACATCAAGTTTGTTACTGCTGACATCAATCGTATCGTGATTGCCCGAATAAATATTAACCCATTCGCCCGACTCATTTTTCGCCACGATGAATATTACTGTAGGCGAATCGCCAGAATTATTATTTGTTTCGATATATATGTTCGTTAACCGTATATGAAATGGTAATCCAATTTCTATATATTCGCCCGAAATTGTCTCCGTGTCCCCTCCATTTAAAATTGTGGTATTATAAGTGCCCGCATACGTTCCATCATTACCATTATAAAGAGTCTCACCGCCCCACTTCCAATTTTTATTATCATCGTTAAATATACTATCCACATTAAGATCGGATGCTGTGCTACTCGCTGAAATGTCATATTTGCCATTAAGTGCGGTTTCATTGCCAGAAAAATCCGTTCGATATACATGTAATTCGTTGTCTATAAACGAGTTTTGTTCCGTTGCATAATAGGGTAAATTATATACGGGTATAATATTACTGCTTGCGATCATGCCGTCTTTAATAATGACAGTATTTGTGGAAAAAACATCATCAACGTACATTTCTGCACCAAATGTGGACCGACCACTAACGTCAAGCGTTCTTCCTACTTTGGCATAACCGGTAGTTGCTATGTTTTTTGGACGAAACGCACCTCCAACTGATAAGTTTCCATTCACTGAAACATCGTGGTTAACAAATAAGTCATAATTGAATGATCCATCACCACCCACCGCGAGGACAGCATCCATGGAAACGTCATTTGCGACAAATAAGTGTGAATTTAAGAAAACGTCACCGCTCACATCGAGGACAGCATCCATGGAAACATCATTTGCGACAAATAAGTGTGAATTTAAGAAAACGTTACCACTCACCTCGAGGACAGCATCCATGGAAACGTCATTTGCGACAAATAAGTGTGAATTTAAGAAAACGTTACTACTCACCTCGAGGACAGCATCCATGGAAACATCATTTGCTACAAATAAGTGTGAATTTAAGAAAACGTTACCACTCACCTCGAGGACAGCATCCATGGAAACGTCATTTGCTACAAATAAGTGTGAATTTAAGAAAACGTTACCACTCACCTCGAGGATAGTATCCATGGAAACGTCATTGGCAACAAATAAGTGTGAATTCAAACTCACATCGCCACCTACCATGAGGACGGTATCCATGGAAACATCATTGGCAACAAATAATTTGGAATTCATGCTAACGTCACCTCCAACCATAATGATAGTATCCATGGAAACATCATTGGCAACAAATAATTTGGAATTTAAGAAAACGTTACCACTCACCTCGAGGACAGTATCCATGGAAACATCATTGGCAACAAATAAGTGTGAATTCAAACTCACATCGCCACCTACCATGAGGACGGTATCCATGGAAACATCATTGGCAACAAATAATTTGGAATTTAAGAAAACGTTACCACTCACCTCGAGGACAGCATCCATGGAAACATCATTGACAACAAACAACTTGGAATTCAAACTGACATCGCCACCTACCATAAGGATAGTATCCATGGAAACATCATTGGCAACAAACAACTTGGAATTCAAACTGACATCGCCACCTACCATGAGAACAGTATCCATTGAAACATCATTGGCAACAAATAAATGTGAATTCAAACTCACATCGCCACCTACTGTGAGGACGGTATCCATTGAAACATCATTGGCAACAAATAAGTGTGAATTCAAACTCACGTCGCCACCTACCATGAGGACGGTATCCATGGAAACATCATTGGCAACAAATAATTTGGAATTCATGCTAACGTCACCACCTACCATGAGAACAGTATCCATGGAAACATCATTTGCAACAAATAAGTGTGAATTCAAACTCACATCGCCACCTACCATGAGGACAGCATCCATTGAAACATCATTTGCAACAAATAAGTGTGAATTCAAACTCACATCGCCACCTACCATGAGGACGGTATCCATTGAAACATCATTGGCAACAAATAAGTGTGAATTCAAACTCACGTCGCCACCTACCATGAGGACAGTATCCATGGAAACATCATTGGCAACAAATAAGTGTGAATTCAAACTCACATCGCCACCTACCATGAGGACAGTATCCATGGAAACATCATTGGCAACAAATAAGTGTGAATTCATGCTAACGTCACCTCCAACCATAAGGATAGTATCCATGGAAACGTCATTGGCAACAAACAATTTGGAATTCAAACTGACATCGCCCCCAACCATAAGGATAGTATCCATGGAAACATCATTGGCAACAAACAACTTGGAATTCAAACTGACATCGCCCCCAACCATGAGGAGAGTATCCATGGAAACGTCATTGGCAACAAACAACTTGGAATTCAAACTGACATCGCCCCCAACCATGAGGATAGTATCCATGGAAACGTCATTGGCAACAAACAATTTGGAATTCAGTGAGGTATCACTTGCAACAGACAATATACCATTTAATGACATGTCGCCATTATTAACAAAAATGTTTTGATTTCTTAACCTTAAATCGCCCCCGCTCATATCTAAATACCCCTGTAAATAGGTCTGTATAAAGCGATTAGAACTAATGTCATTACTAGTGTCATCTAGCCAAACATTCTTCGTGGCCATTGTATACGTCTATATAGTTATCAGATAGAAACATTTGCGGGTTCAAACTAAATACTAAATAGTAATTAATTGGATGTTTTTTGTTAACCTATTATTATATTAATCAGATGCGATAGTAATTCATGAAAATTGTGAATATAGATTATATAAAATTACGTATTTATAATCTACATTTAAAATTGTAAAATTTGTCCGTTCACTTTCATTCCCCCATTAACATCTAAAACATTATTATTATATACGTCGAACAGAGCGGGATACTTACCATAATATATTGTACTTGATCCACTATTATACAGTTCTTCTCCACCTGAATTCGAAACATCAGTTGTTACGTTTGTAAATGCGAAAGCCCCATTCGCCGAAATACAAAAGTCATTAATCGATGGTGATCGCAATACATCCTCGTTTCCAAAAGAATAAAATGCGCGGTCGTTGGGTACATCTTTCCACTCGCCCGTTCCTGAAAGTGTGTACAATATGATTCCGGTCTCCATCTCAGTTTGAGTATACGTCCCTATAGCCACCCCTCTGCCGTCTTTCAACATGGATACCTTCTTTATATTAAAGCTCGCATCATATACTTCATCATTGATATAAACCTTATCCGGCGTCCAGTTTTCACCTGCGTCCGTAGTATGCATTATTGAATTCTTACCTGCTATAACTGCGTTACTAACATCAAATGCGGAAACCGTATTGTATGCGTAATCGTTAAATGTAACGTGTAAATTTTCTGCACTAATATTTGTAGTAGTTTCGTTAATATTAAAATTAACAATGCCAATCTTCCCGACGACGTATACGGAATCGCCAAACCCATCAATATCGTTAAACTCTGCTCCATTAATTATGGCACTTAATGATATATCTAGGGAACTTGATGATAGGTCAATGACACTTGATGATATGTCAATTGATGATATATTCATGGCACTTGATGATATATCAGTTAAAACGTTAAACGAATTGTCGTTAATTCGTGTGTAAAATATTAGATTATTATTGCTTGGATCGATCGATGAGTCTCTGCCAATTGTTATCATAAGCGGGTCGACCGCATCATTGTCAAAATGCTTCACGTATATTCCGCCTACCGAAATATCATTTAATTTACGATTATATAAATCAACATGTCCCTTAACGAAATTATAACGGTTTACTCTCGCATTGGACGTTATTGTATATGCGTATTTTTGAGTACAGTGCACGAACATGTCATTCGTTCGAACTTTAATATATTCATCTACATTTACTTCCTTCCACGATTCACCAGCGTCTGTTGACGTAAATCCATATGTGGGATATAGGTTGTCTGCGTCTTTCGTCTTATCTCGTCTCCCGCCCGCAAATATATATTCCGGGTATTCTCTTGAAGATTTGATACTCGTAATTTTGGATGAATGATATACCATTGGATGCAACTCTCCATTCCCGATTCGCGTCGGTCCATTTACATCCATAACATAATTATTCATGCGAGGGGCATATGTATTCACGCCCATTGTTGTACGATATAATACGGTACTCGGATTCGATACGCACGTCTGTACCGGTAAAAAAGATGTGTCTGTAGTAGCCAGTCCAATAAAACCCATAGAACGCGATATATCATATACATGCGCTCCGCCTCCAATAGAAAGACCTTTTGTATCGGGTGTTAATAAATGGGAAAATGTAGTGCTCGAATTATCAATTGCAACATGAACTGACGAATGTCCCGTAGTTAAACTAATATCATTATAATAATCGTAAACGAACGGTGTCGACTGTGAGTTATCATATATAGTAAGGGGTTCGTTTTTCAGATTTGAAATTGTATCCCGTTCTGATATTCTAACTGCGGAACGCATTCGAGTCGCATCATTCGACGAAATAGTAATATTTCCTTCATTCGAACTAATATCCATGTCACCGCTTATACTTATAATACTAGTTGAATTTTCAGAAGATACGTAGACATCTCCGCTTAAACTAGTAATGTAAATCGATTCAGCGTTCATTGAAATGTCGCCATTATGAGTTGTTATATTTGTACTCAACTCACTTGTGATAGTTGTGGTATTCCGAGATGTAATATTATTGAAACTACTATCCAAGGTGAGTGTACTGTCGAACGTATCCACTATTATATTTGATCGCGGAACTGCATTCGCATTACTAACATCTCTGTGAAAAAATCGAATACCCGCAGTGTCTCCATTTGTATCAAGTACAATGCCCGAATTATTTTGATTTTGAGTTAATATATTTCGTATATAGGGTTGGTTATTTCTAATAGCAAAACTATCGATTTTGACTGAACTAATATCAACAAACGCGTATGGTTTGTTTGTGCCAATTCCAATGTAGTCTTTAGATGTGTCAGATGAAATATAGGAGCGAAACCCGCCAGCATTTTCAATATTTAATGAGATATCTCGATTTGTATTAAGTACATAATTCAAACCATATATGTTTTGATGAACTACCATATCGCCACTTATATCTACATTTTGACTAACATCCAAATTACGATGTATCTGAATATCTTTTTTTGCGACGATCGTATCATCAAATATATGAGTAGTTACTTTTACCTGTCTTAATATAATATCATCAGCAACAATAGTACCGATTCCCATATTATTTATTTTATCGTTTTTGCGAATTCCACCATATTGCTTCCAAGACATGATAATTATATATAGTTATCATGTATATTTTTTATATGTATCTTACTAAAATGGTATTATTATCATTTTGTAAACCGACTACTAGCGAATGATTGTATATTATCAATGTCATCGCACAACAAATCGACTATATGTTGATAAAAATTACGAAAGTCTTTGCGTTTTTTTTTCATATCTTCGATGGAAAACCACCCGATTTCTATTTTTTCAAATAGTTTGGTTTTATGTAATACGTCATGATCCATATTGTTCCATAAAAAAGAATGGTTTTGATTAAAATAGAGAGGGAGGTTCTCGTCATATTGTATACAAAACATATGTATGTGATAATTGTTATGTTTTAATTTATATACACCGCCGTTATTGCGAATTAGTTTTTTTAATTGTGCTTTGTTTCCTAAAAACCCAGTTAATTCTTCACTGCCTTCTCGAATTGCTGCTGAAAATGGTGTTTCTGAATTTTCCAATCTACCACCAAAATCAGACCATCCCTTTGCGCTTTTTTCTAATGGGTTTTCTTTTCCGAATAAAAAATATAATTTATTATTATGAATCGCCATTGGTAATATACTGCCAGCCACCATTATATTATATAATAATTATAGATTATAGTTTGATAATTTTTATGTCTGAAGAGACGGATTGCGTATTTACATCTTGTGGTTGAGAGTTTTTCACAGTATTGTCTATATTATCTGATATCGGTACCTCATTATTTGACATATTTTTATAAAATTCAGTTACCTTTGGATTTGCCGATATCTTTTTACTGTAAAATGCGGATAAATATAGACCATCGAGTGACTTAATTCGGGAGAGTGCTACATATGTTTGACCGTATTCAAATATACTTTGACCGATATCCATTTCTGCCATGGTTAAAGTGGCTCCTTGTATTTTATGGATCGTTAACGCCCATGCCAAACATAACGGATATTGACCGACTGCTATCGTGGGATATTCTTCAGACTGCCAAAAATGTGGCGATATCGTTTTTTCAATCCCATTCGAAAAGCGTACGGTTGGCAATATTGTACCACTTGGTGTTTCTTTAATATCAATGACAACTCCTTGCGAACCATTACATATTGCGTTATCCATATCTAGATTTACCGTACACATAACAATCGCACCTTTTTTTAATCGTATTATTTGTGACGACGGAATGCTATTTGATAATAAATCTAATTCATAACCTATTTCACGTTCATTTAACATACGACATCGGCGCATTCCTTCAAATGAAATAGGTTTTGTAGAATCTAAATGTGTCGTGCAGTCTGTTTTTCGGATAGTTTCAAATACATATTCTTTTTCATCAATTCGCTTAAACATCATTGAATTTACATAATCAGTTTTTGATCGCAATGGAAACAATTTGGTCGGGACACATCCATTTGTTGTTTCTGAATCATATTTTCGATTTACATAAGACTTCAATATCGTCTGCTTATCTGAATCTAAACTGCCTCTCCTAATCTGTTGTAATATATCAATATATAACGGATCACTTTGACGGAACATTGTTGTTAATTCGATATGGTTTTCTGAATTAAATACCATGTCCCATCTAGGTGATTCAAAACAAAACTGGGATGTTTCACTATCTTCATTGTTACCCACCGGTGGCAATTGAAAGAAATCGCCAGTAAATACAACTTGCATTCCACCAAATGGTCGTGGATCCTTTTTCACAATACGCGCTATATTTTCAATGATTTCGAATACTTTTTTGGATAACATGCTTACTTCATCCAAAATAATACCCTTTGCCGTTTTCCATATCTTTATCGCATGTTTATTTTTAATGACACTGGAAATAACCGCGTCTTTGGTACCCTTTGCTAATTTAATTCCGCTCCAAGAATGCAATGTCCTAGCATTACATTCTAATAATACTGCGGCGCATCCGGTCATCGCACAAACGGGGATATTTTTATTGATGTTATTTGCGAATTTAATTAAATGCCGAATCAAATGTGTTTTGCCAGTTCCACCTGGTCCGGTTATAAATAAGTTTTCTCCCTTTACAAATTTTCTATATGCGACTCGTTGTTCGGTTGACAACTCCGCAATTGGCGTATCTACAATTGGTATATTTATGGGGGGTGTGATAGTTGATATGGTTTTTACTGGCAATTGTTTGATGTCAGTGTCATTATTACATTTAAATTGTTCCATCGTATTTTCAAAATCACTCATTGTGGTTGGTGTGTTTATTGAATTCAAATATAGTATGTTGATTTCAATTTTATATTTACTCATGCTCGATTTCTAAACAAAGTGAAAAATCAAAGCCGTTTAATGGTAATGGAATTCCAATTTCATTTACTATTTGTAAGTTCAACTTATGTAAGTCGATTTTCCCACTGTATTCGCGTCTATCGCTTAATAACAATCCATTTTGGTTGTTTGCAGGCAAATAACTACCAAACCCGTAATTGGAACGATCTAGTGAAATACGAGCAATAATGTTTTTATTTAACAATGACGACGATGTTGGTGATACAAATGAATTTTGCGCCCCTTTATTAAATTCGTCCATTGCGAGATATACATATCGTAACGAATTTAAATCAACCAAGAACTCTCCATATGTCAATGGTTGTCCGTCAGGACCTAGTCCATTCATTGGATCATACGTACCAACAATAGGTTGAGAACTGTAAATAATATTACAACTAATCTTACGGAAACCCAGAACCCACCCTAATTTTGCTTTGAAATTATATTTATCAAATGTACCCTTATCATTTATAGCGAAATCGACCGTTATATTAGAACGATTCGAATAAAAATAACATTGAATGCCACCGGATCCCTTTGTATAATAGTCAAATCGTAAATCATTCGTATTTGGGGGTGCACCATTGACCCATACAATGTTAGAATTTAATAATGTAACGCGAAAATTTCCATAATCGTCTAAAATATAATCACCATCAACTGATTGATCGTATATTAATTCTCCATTGGTATCAATTGATGCGTTTGCTCCGGTTAAAGTAATCATAGTTGTTCCGTCAGATTCATATGCTATGTTTCCGCTAGAATTCACCACAAGTATTCCATTCGCGTTTCTAGGAACTCGATTCAGTTTATCAAATTCTGCGTTTATCGTGGTTTTCAAATCCGAAATAGAATAATTTCCATCTGGTATGACAATCGTGTCTACGATTTCATTGTTGGCGTTTCGGTTCTCCGTTGCCAATGTATTCAAGTATGGGGAATTTGCGTTTATAGAACGGTTTGTAATCTGAAAACTGTTATTCCCAAGTGCGGATGAAATATTATAAAATGACATGGGTAATTCTATATTGGTAACTGCTATAGATTTAATCTCATTTATTCGTTCTGGCAACGTAATATGGTAGTTAGTCTGAACTAATAAATTATTATAATCGTCGCTAAATCTAGTATCTAAATTTATATATTTTGTTTTGAGTGGTTTATGAACGTTGGTCATAACCATATGACTACCATATTGTTTTACCTTTGGTTCTAAAAACAAATCATTTTTATCGAAGCATTGACTCATTTGTTATATATAATATACCATGCGATAAATTATATATAATTCATACGTTATTGCGTTGTCATGTTTAAAATCCATATGTTCGTGCTATTTTACTATGATTATCACTAACTTTAAAGTTGGTGTCATTGTTCTCAAGTCCTTCATATAAATTCATGTATTTGAGTGATTGAGTTACTGTAAATAAACCGAGCAATGACAACGTGATCGTTTGTATTCTACTATTTGACATGAGTGATTTTAGCATTATATATACACATATGCGATAAATTAATTGTTCTAAATACTCACTAAATGAAATTGTAAAATTGAATAACAGATATAGGGTATGCGACACGAAACATATACTAATCTCAAATGTCGACCAAGACGAATACCTATGATTGTAAATATTGCAAACGCGAATATAGGGAAAAATTCAACTATGATCGACATCTTCAATGTTGTGAGTTCACATTTAAATCTCGGCGCGAACAGAACAATGAAATCGATCTATTAGCGCCACTTCCGTCGCCACATGAAATGTATCGATTCGTTCAACACTTATCGTGTCGAATTGATAAATTAGAAAAAGAAAATAAACGCCTTCATCAAGTAGCACAAAAGAAACAAAACGTATTAGAATTAATGAATAGTCCTGAGACTCTTGAAAATATGGAAGTAACCTTTTCGGAATGGATTAAACAAAATATACTGGTTGATGTTCCGAAATACTTACAAACTGTTTATGACGACGATTTATTGTCTGGGTTAAAATCGGTTATATCTTCGGCTATTAATAAATTTGATATTGCGCGTTTACCCATCCGTACATTTGACAATTCAACCTCATTTTATATCTTCAAATCAGATGAAAACAAAGTGAATAGATGGACGAAAATAAATGTAAATGATCTTGATAAATATTTACGTCGTATATCAAATCAGTTTTCATATGATTTTAAAGAACATTGGTATGATGTCAATAAAGAACGAGTAGAAACCGATGAGGCATATAATGACATGTATTTAGATTATTATGGAAAAATAATTGGTGGTAAACGAATGTCAGAAGAAACCCGATTTCAGAAAACAAGAAAACATATATTTGACATGGTTAAACAAAGACCCAAGACCGTGATTGAATATGTCGATATGGCATAGAAAATTGAAATACATAATCCCTACAATGCTTTTTTATCAATATACACCACAATGAGTGAATCACAAAGTATTTTCGAAAATCCGGTCCCAACCCATTTGGCAAAACTGAACCCACATGAACGTGATAAGGATATTTCATTTGAAGAGGGTCCGCATATTTATACAGTTTTGGGCGATCGTGGAGGATATACTTCCGTGACTACATGGAATCATCGTCATTTTTCGGAATTTAATTCAGATAAAATTATTACAAATATCTTAAACGGTAAGAAATGGAATACCGATCCAACCTATAAATATTACAAAATGTCAAGGGAGAGCATTAATCAGATGTGGGATGACAATCGAGACCAAGCTGCGCGAGCCGGTACTAAAATGCACTATGATATTGAATGTTATTACAACAATCAAGATGTAGTTAATGATAGTGTAGAGTTCCAATATTTCCGTAAGTTCACCGAAGACATGAGTGATGATCTAAAACCATACCGTACCGAATGGATGATCTATTACGAGGAACTGAAATTATCGGGTTCCGTTGATATGATATTTGAAAATCCCGACGGAACATTGCAAATCTATGATTGGAAACGATGCAAAGAAATCCAACATGAAACGAACTTTGGGAAGTATGCGACAACACCGTGTATTTCTCATTTTCCCGACACCAACTTTTGGCATTATGCGCTCCAACTAAATGTATACAAGACGATACTCGAACATAAGTATGGTAAGGTCGTCACGAACTTGTATTTAGTATGCATGCATCCAGACAATCCATATCAAACATACGATCGCATCGAAGTTCCCATTCTAAATGATGAAATAAGTGACCTATTCAATATACGATTATCGGAAGTGGCTGAAATGAAGTAAGAAAATAAGAATAATCCAATAAACAAAACAATAATCCAATAAACAAAACAATAATCCAATAAACAAAACAATAAACAATAAACAGCATAAATATATATTATTGTAATAGTATACCTAACTATGGATTTTTTTATCAAACCATTCCAACAATATGCGATGAAACATGTGCTCAATAAACACCTTTATGTAATAATGAAACCAATACTTTTTATTGGTGGGAACATGTTGTATTTGCGCGCGATGAAATATCTAACATATAATGTGAAATCTGAACCAATATCGATTCCGGTTGACCCTACAAAAGATTATATTGATAAATCTGTAGAAAAATTCAAATCTACATTTGATAACTCTAAAATAAATGAGAGTATAAATGCCAATATACAGAAAGAATTTTATGTAAAAGAAGAGTATGCGAAATCCGTAATTGAATATGATAATGAGATTGAACGCGCGTGGAAGAAAAAGGCATTGATAGAAAACACACCAAGAGGGAATATTATCATGTTTTATGATCCATATAAAATGGGGTTCTCGTATTATTCCGATGCGTACAGCATTCCATACAATGTATTAAACGCAGTAGCAATGAAATATGTTATAATTTATCATTGTAGAGATTTTTTCGTGGATGATGAAATTACACCCGAACGTGCCCCGTCGCCGTTCATTCAACTTCATATGATAGATAAAAAAAAGAACTCTGTTAATGATGCGTCGAAAACAACCCAATCATCCAAATCGGCATTTGCAAAATTAAAGAATTATAAAAAAACAAATACTGTCCACTATAAAGATGAAAAGCCCGCAAATTATCGAAATCGGTTTATTTGTCTTGGTAAAACTACGAATTATTCAATTCTACAAAAGGTTGCTACAAATAAACGAAGTTCATTGAACGGGTTTCATTCTAATATGTTGAATAATTTAACAGGAGAAAATGACCTACAAATGAAAGTATTAAGTTATAAAGATTTTAAGAATAGAATACAACCATCCCAACCGATACATTCAACTAACTAGACTGTTTCTTCTTCCAAGCCAAGTAACCAATAGTTTTGTCATATTGATAGGTCATTCCCAGATGATCCTTCGCAATATGATATCCCTTCAACTCTTTTGGGGATAAACTATGTAGATACGCATCTAATTCGGGATCGTTGATTGTTGTATTTTGTTCGGGCATATTGAAGTGAATAATATAATGTAAATCATTCTATTATTTTCAAATATTTCAATTTTATAATTAACATGCGAATGGTATGCCCTGTGATGTGCGTTTTACTTTACTATCATTTTCTTGACATGATTCGCCCAGTTGATATATGTATTCACCCGACGAAACCGGTAAGAATTCACTTGTATCGCGAGTGTAACTACATACCTTTTTATTATTGTTACAAGCACCCGGAGTGGCAACATTTGAATTCAAACATGTGGTATTAGTTGGATCATTTGCCTTTTTAATTTCACTGAATGTTTTCTTTCGTAAATTAGTGATGTAGGTATTTTGGTCGACATTATGATTGTTACTATCCGGTTTTACACTACCATATGGATATGGTCGACGAGTCATTCTATATTTATTACTTATCATTCCAGATGTTCCGAGAACACTTCGTTTTATTGTGGTAGAATCTTCCGTAGATTGAATACTAGACATTACCACGGGTACATTATTATAAGTACCGCAACAACCACCATGCCCTTGCTGTAATGTTCTAGGCAGTGAACGCGATAACGACGTTTGTCCTACATACCCTTGATTGCGATGCGTTCCATTCAACGAAAATCCTCCTGGCGCACCTACGCTCATATTATTATATTTTGCTTGTGTTTTTCGCTTTAATGTTACGATTGACATAGTATATATGTATGAGGATATAAAATATTAGGTAATTATTATTTTATTGAAATGATATAGTGATATATTAATATACACGTATTAAGGAATGGAAAATCTAGATTTAGATATAAATAACTACAATATTAATGATCTAGAACGTTTTTTTCAAATAAGTTCAACCCAAAAATATAATGAAAGTGATATTGAATTAAAAGAATATAGTATCCGAGAACATCTATTATCTAGCGGTCATATAAATAAACGATTTAAACGAGATCTAATTGAATTTCTAGAATTAGCAAAAAATTGGCTGATCTTTGTTAAGTGTAGGAAAGGAAAAATTAATGCACCGACTACAATACCGAATAATTATAAATTAGATACGATGAATACACCTATTTCAAAAGAGGTCGAACCGCGAACAAATGAACTAATCGACCATCCCGAAACACAATTTGTTTATTCTATGAACAGTGAGTTTTTACCGGGTAAATTAAACCAGTTAAATACTCGAGTCATTACTAAAAGTGTAAATATAGATACGCGCTTTCGGGACAAACTATATGAAACGCAAAGTTCTGATTTTTTATTGCAAATGCCAGTGAAATTTAATAAAGTGGTGTCTATGAGCCTATCGTCACTTGAGTTGCCGATTTCATTTTATGGAATATCAGCCAGTTTGGGAAATAATTATCTATATTTGGATGTAACCTATGTGGATTTGAATGATTCAGAAAAATCAATTACGGAGTCAAGAGTATTTATTATACCCGATGGCAATTACCATTCTGTTGATTTAATTAGTATCATAAATAAATTATTAACTACGAAGGTTGAAGATGGTAATTTAGTAACTTCTACTGATATTTTTTCAAACATTGTATTCACATATGATCTAACTGAATCCGGGTCGGGTACGGGTAAAGTCACGATTTCACCATCTCATTCAAATGAAAGTTTAATTACAAATATAATCCTCGATTTTACTAGAAATATACATGGAAACGTTGATAAAACCGACGTTTCAACAAAATTTGGCTGGAATCTAGGATTTATTCGGAAAATATATCAAGGTGCAATATCTTATACTGCCGATACTGTAATTGAACCGACCGGATTACGATATGTATATTTGGCAGTGGATGATTATGCAAACAGCGCGAATAACCAATTTATAAATGTATTTAATAATTCAATAATGAGTCCGAATATCTTAGCTAGGATATCTGTAAAAGGAGCCTATTTTAGTACTATTGTTGAAAATGATTTGAATATTGTATCCGAACCTAGAAGATATTTCGGCCCAGTCGATATTCAACGCCTTCGTATTCGTTTGTTCGACGAACATGGACGCATTCTACCAATGAACAATTCAAACTTTTCATTCTGTCTTGATTTTAAGTTGATGTATGATTTATAGTATATAAATATAATAAGTTATGAGTTCAGCTGTATTTTAACCATATATATATAATGTCAGTTACAATTGCAGATGGAATAGCTACCTTTAGTGGATCTGGTGAATTAATAAATGGTACTATGCATTTAGATAATAATGTATATGCAGTAGTTATTAATAATTATACTAGTATCGGTAATTATGCATTCAAATTGTCAACCAATATAACCACGATTACTATATCAAATTCGGTAACACACATTGGCAATTACGCATTTTATAAAATGTCAAAGTTAACTACTGTCAACCTACCTAATTCTATTACACATATAGGAGATTATGCTTTTTACGATGCCGTTAAGTTAACTACAATCACGATTCCAATAAATATGAGTAGTATTGGATATGAAACATTTGGATCAACGCCGGTATTAACGGAAATTGTAGTAGATTCAGGAAATTCGAATTATTCTTCTCAAAATGGTGTATTATTTGACAAGGCAAAGACCAAAATAATACATTATCCAGTGGGGAAATCAGATACGAATTATACTATTCCCAGTTCGGTAACAATCATACTAGATAACGCGTTTAAATTGGCTACGGGGTTAACTGGTGTTACTTTGCCGAATGGAGTCACCAATATCAACGATAGTGCATTTAGTTGGATGACGAATCTAAATACAATTAATATACCAGCAACTGTAACTCATATAGGAGAAAAAGTTTTTTATAAAACAGACAAATTGCTTACTCTTACTATACCGGATTCTGTAATTAGTATTGGCAATTTAAGATTTGGTGGGACTGCTTTAAATGTTGTCGGAGGAAATACTGTTTATTCTTCACAAAATGGAGTATTGTTTGATAAACTAAAAACGAGATTACTATTATATCCACCCCAAAAAAGCACTATAAATTATACTATACCCGCTAGTGTAACCAGTATAGAACCGTATGCTTTTCGAAATGCAATTCATGTAGAAGAAGTTCATATACCGGAATATGTATCATCGGTTGGCGATTCTATATTTTTAGAGGCCAATAATTTAAAACGCATCACAGTTCACGTCAATAACACTATATACTCGTCTACTCCCGAGGGCGTCTTATTTAATAAAAATAAAACTGTACTTATACAGTATCCCCCAGATGGACCATATACAGAATATACGATTCCCGATACAGTCACGACTATTAGTGATAATGCGTTTCGAAATGCTATCAAATTGACATCTCATATTATTCCGACTTCCGTACATACAATTGGAACATTTTCATTTTATAACAATACGTCCGCAACGTCTATAAATATTTCAGATAGTGTCACTACTATTGGCAATTCGTCATTTTATAATTTGGCTCCTTCGGCAATTGTATATATAAATGCGCTTACGTATACGACCTATTATAATTTTATTAATGATAATACTTTGAAATTTACTACCACAACCGGTGACGTTTCATTTTTACCACGTGTAATTGTGGGGTTAGACAATACAAGTGTAGATGAAAATTCAACATTTGTTTCGAATATGGATATATTAAATAATAGTGGGGAAACAATTACATTTACATTGGCCGGTCCCGACGCAGATGCGTTTGAATTAGATGGTAGTAAAATAGTATCAAAACAAACGTTTGATTATGAAAACAAGCGTGCGTATGAGATCATATTGATCGCATCGTATGGCAACTTTAATACAACCGCCAAATTTTCTATTGTAGTGAAGAATGTATTAGATACAGCAATAGATGCGTATAATGACAATATACAAGGTTCTCCACTAAAACAATATAATTTCCAAATTACAGAATTACTTAGTGCGGGATATTCGCAACAAGAGTTACTTGATGCGGGATATACAAAGAGACAGTTAAGAGATGCTGGCATTAGTGTAATTTGTTTCCCAGCAGGCACACCCGTTTCATGCGATCAAGGAGTCATTTCAATCAATAACATTAATGCCAAACGACATACTATTCGGGGTAAGAAAATAGTTGCTATTACGCGGACAATTACGGAAGAAAAACAACTTGTATGTATCAAAAAAGACGCGTTTAGCAAGAATATTCCATGCCAAGACACGATTACCTCGATGAATCATAGTTTCTTCTACAAAGGAAAAATGGTAAAAGCAAAGGATCTTGTGAATATGATCGATAGTGTTCGATTCGTTGAATATGACGGTTGTATTTTATATAATGTACTTCTCGAAAAACACGACAAAATGGTAGTAAATAACCTAATTGCCGAAACACTTCATCCTGAAAACAGAATTGCAAAAATACTTAATTATTTCGCACAAAGCAAATTTTCAATTGAGGGAGAAAACGATCTTCTTCAATATGCAAACAAACTATACTCTGACAAAATCAAATTATTTACGAAAAATAAAAACCGTTATTCGAATAGTAAAAACAAACGACAGAAATAGGTACCATGACGAGAACAAATAATCTATTTGTATATATAATGCCGTATAAAATACGAAAGGTACGAAACAAATCATGTTATCGTGTATATAACCCCATTACAAAGAGAACATTCGCAAAATGTTCGACCAGAAAGAACGCTTTATTGCAAATGCGTCTTCTTCGTGGACTACAAAATAACGAAACATTTCGTAAACGCGTTTCTAGTAGAAAAACGCGGCGAAATATAAAAAAGTAGATATACGTATCAATAAAATTTATATCTACCATAATAATATATAATGGCGTGTAGAATAACATGTTCTATTTCCGTAGCATTTATTGTTGCTATGATTTACATGACAAATGCAATGTCAAATAATGAAACTACCAAACTTTACGAGAAGCAGTTGCCCGACCATTTACGAGGCATATACAAACAAATTGTCGACGAACGTACACGTATTTATTATACCGGTTATTTATTAGGGTTCAGTGTAGCCGTTCTCTTTATTTTATACAATATATGGTTCGCAAAAAGAACATTTTCGAATATATCGATGATTTGTCTTTCCACTACCTCTGCTTTTATAATTAACTATTTTTACTACATACTAACTCCAAAGAAAACGTACATGTTAGAACATATCGATACACCCAAACAAACTAATGCTTGGCTCAAAATGTATCGCGAAATGCAATACCATTATCATCTTGGACTCGTACTTGGACTTATTGCGATAGCAATCTTTTCATACGCATTCCGCTGTTAAAAAATTGACGGTTAATTTATAAAATTGGTATAAAGGCAACATAACGTATATAATATACCGACCAATACGAAATATATTATATGATACAATTAAGTGACGAACAGCAAGATATTCTAGATACTGTAAAACAAGGACATAATGTCATGGTAGATGCGGTTGCGGGGACTGGAAAAACCACGCTTATTCTATCAATTGCTAGAGAAATGTCCGACAAAAATATATTACAACTCACTTATAATGCGTCTTTACGGAAAGATGTTAAGGAGACCGTTGAACGAAATGAAATTCATAGTTTAACAGTCCATACCTATCATAGTCTTGCAAAGCGACATTATTTATCTACTGGTTATACTGACACTGAAATACGTAGACTATTGTTGAAAGAGATAGAACCAAAAACTCCCATACCACAATATGACATGATCGTATTGGATGAATGTCAAGATATGACCTTGTTATACTTTCAATTAATGGTGAAATTCATCAAGGATATGGGTACGAATATACAATTATTGATTTTAGGTGACTATATGCAGGGATTGTATGATTTCAAAGGTGCTGATATCCGGTTTTTAACGATGGCAGATAAAATATGGGATGGGTTATGTAATTTATCCAATGCTGGATTTCAAAAACGAACCATGAAAATGTCATTTCGCATTACCAATCAAATACGTCATTTTGTAAACGATGTAATGTTAGGGGAAGATCGAATGAACGCATGTCGTGACGGCAATGTAGTTACCTATATTCGCAATTCTCGTGGCAATATTTCACGAGTAGTATATGCCGAAATAACAAAACTACTTGAAATTGGAGTGAAACCAAGTGATATATTTGTATTAGGGGGGTCTGTCAAAGGTGCTAATAGCAATATACGTCGTTTGGAAAATACACTGGTTGAACGGAATATACCATGTCATGTACCCATGCTGGAGGGCGATAAAATAGATGAACGAGTAATCGATGGCAAAGTCGTATTTTCAACATTTCATAGTGTTAAAGGGAGACAGCGCAAATATGTGTTTATTGTGGGGTTTGATAATGCGTATTTTCGATTTAATGCTAGGACTTTGCCGAGAGATACATGTCCGAATACACTATATGTCGCAGCAACACGGGCTACAGATGGTCTCTATTTACTAGAAAGTGATAATTATTCCAATGATCGACCATTAGAGTTCTTGAAAAAAAGCCATGTTGAGATGAAAAAATGCGATTACATTCAATTTCGAGGACATCATAAGTCAATATTTCAAGATGAAGAATCGAATGAATTAAACGAAACGGGTATCAAAAAACATATCCTTACTCCTACTGATATGGTAAAATTCATTTCTGAAAGTGTTATTGAAACAATATCGCCTATTATTGATCGTATTTTTGTGAAAGAAACCGAACAACCCATTTTACTCGATATCCCCAGTGTCATTGAAACTAGAAAGGGATATTTTGAAGAAGTTAGTGATTTAAACGGCATTGCGATTCCATGTATGTATTATGACTATTTGAAAGAGATCTTTACCGAAACGTCTGAAGAAGTAGACAATCTTCAGCGTGGAAACGTGCTATTGGAAATTATTGATAACTGCATGGATAAAATGAGAGTAAACGATCATACATTTTTAAAAGATATTGTAAAGAGTCTTCCTGCCAAAATAGAAACCATCAATGATTATTTGTATGTGGCAAATGTGAGCGTTGCCGTTCAAGAGACTCTATATTTCAAACTGAAACAAATTGATATTGATGAATATAACTGGTTAACCGATGATATGATATTGGCTTGTAAAAATAGATTACGAGAAGTCATTGGACCCGATTGCGAGAACCATATGCCATCAGTAGAAGACACCATCATACACGAGTCAGCCGACGAACAACATATCAAAATAGACGAATATCTTCAAACTATATTTGATTCATCACAGCAATTTCGATTCACTGGACGGGTAGATTTGATTAGTGAAACAATTGCATGGGAACTTAAATGTACTTCGGAAATTACTGTAGAACATCTAGTGCAGGTGATTATTTATGCTTGGTTATGGAGAATGAGACACAGTTACACGGAAGTATTCGAAGACAAGATATTCAAAATATTTAATATCAAAACTGGCGAAATTTTACGACTAGAATCATCACAAGATGATTTAAATACAATCATTAGTGCCCTATTAAAAGGGAGATTTCAAGATCCAGTCAAGAAATCTGATGAAGAATTTATAAATGATTGTCAAGAATTTGTATAATAGGATATAATGTATTACATATATCATATTATAATCGGTTATGTACGCGATGGCTGAACGAAACGCTTAATACATTCCCATAATTTGGCGGATTCATCAATGCTGAATGCGCCACGTTTTTGAGCGACACTCAAAAAGGACACCATTGTATTAAGGGCATCATTGTCGTCCTTAATTGTCGTTTCTGTCAAGTTGGCGGCTAGCGCTGTTTCATTATTGGTCGTATTCGGATCCATTGATATATATTATAAATCGTGTTTATACCGTTTATACGGATTTTGTTAAACCTAATTTTGTCAATGCCAAATCTACAATATAATTGTCATCGGAAGACCAATTATCATATTCCTCTCCCTCGATTTTTACAAATTTATTATCTAATAAATTACCGTTAGCATCTAATAGATGGACGACAATGGTAGCATGAGAATTCAGTACAACTTCAGATAATATTATTTCTACCTGTGTTGATACGGGTGCTGGAAGCGCGTAATTATTTATAGCCACTTTCAAATGATCCATATTTATATAATAAGTAAATACAATTAATTGATTATTACAACGAATAAAATATAAAAATCATATATTACACTGTACTCATGAAAGAAAAAGAGTCGACGAGTATTGTAAATTTCTATCCACACAGACAATATATTGCGAACACAACAAAAAAGTGGATCAACCCGACGAATACTGCGATCTAATATATGACTTATATTCGCAATGTATGATACATAAACAGCGATTTAAAGATTTACCTAAACATCATAAATGAAGAAGAGTTATACGATTTGAATTACACCCTTGAAGATTTAAAACGCCGTTTTTGAAAGAATTATAATAAAAATTATATAAATATTTTTTATTATATATAGTATCGTAATGGATAAAGATGGAATAATAAAGGAATTAGCAGAAAGGAATGCTAAATTAGAAGAGGAATTACAAGCAACCAAAGAGCATCTCAAAAAATACACAGCACCCTCGTATAAAAAGGAATACTACGAACAAAATAAAGATGTCATTAAAGAACGAAATGCTAATTATAAGAAAAATACAAATTATAAATATGAACCCCCACCTGAAAAGAAGAAGGAATACGCAAGAAGGGCATATTTGAAAAAAAAGGAAAAACTCCAAAATGAATTAGAAGAAAAACAAAATAATGAGAATATTTAGGAAAATTATAAAAGATATATTAAGAAAATTTATATAAAAATAAAATATTTAGTAAGTATATAGAATGGTGAAAAAGAAAAAGAAGGATACTTTCCAAGATTTCCGTTCAACAGAGAAATCTGCCTACACTACCATCAAAACAACACTCAAATCTGTATTACATAAACATAAAGAAGTCCAACCAGTTATCACTAATTTGGTATTTGAAATGAATGATTTGATGATACACTCTTACCAGTTTATCCGGTTATATGTATTGAAATGTTATAACAACAATCAACCTTTACCTGAAATAAATGAGAAGTTCATTTTGTATTGTATCAAGACATTAGGAGTGAGAAGTAATCAAGGAGCAAAGAGTAAGGATACTGACCTATTAGAAACATTACAAGAGTTTTATGATAATGAATATCAACCTTTACTGAACCACGAAAAGACCCAGTTAAAGAATACTACCTTTTTATTACCTTATCTAGCAACGCAATTACATACGTCATTATCTAACAATACGCAAGAACGATTTATTCAACATTTCCTTCGGTTCATAAATAAAACCACGAAGGATATTACAGATGATAAAGCAACTCTATTCAAGTTCAAGAAACTCGTATTAGAATGTAGCGATGAAACAGATATAATGTTTGATGACTGGAAAACTACTCATTTACCGAATATTCTTCCTGAAAATATTAAGAAGTCAGTTCATTATGATGTGAAAATGAAACCATTTGATTATTTGAAAGGTATGTTGTATATGAATGCTGTATTAGAAAAGGAAGAACATAAACTATTCCAACCTTTACCACTTCGCAATAACATTATTCCCAAGCATATTATTTTGGATACAGCGTGTATCATCAGTTTATTCTGTCCTGAAAACGCGAAGAAAGGAGAACTTTTGAAAAATGTAAAGGAAAATCAATATGATGTATGGAATAATCTTTTGAACTTACAGCATAAAGCATTCAAAAACAAACATTATCAATATCATCATCAACTCCAAACAGATGGAATTAGTTGTTCTTTGTTGTTTATTCGTAAGGATTTGAAAGATAAAAAATGGGGAAGCAGAGTTCCTACATTACCAGCCCAAGATTTTCATAACATAGAAGATTTATCGTTAGAGCAACTCAAAGAAGTAGCACCTCGTAATATTGTTGGTTGCGACCCAGGAAAACGCAGTCTGGTGTATATGATGGATAGTAATGGTAAGAAACTTCAATATACAGCACCCCAAAGGAAACGAGAAAGCAAGGCAAAAACAAACCAACGAATATTATTAGTGGAAAAGAAACGAAACAACATCATAGAAAAAGAAACTCATTTATCCTTTCAAAATAGTAAATCGGTAGATTACGACAAGTTCAAAATATATTTAGTGGAAAAGGATAAACTGAATAAAGAAACTACCGAGTTTTACAAGCGTGATGTATGGCGAAAAATGAAGTTTAGACAATATAGTTATGGTAAGAAGAGTATGGATAAGTTCCTCAATAAAATCAAGGAAACCTTTGGAGACAATATCCTAATTGGTTATGGAAATTGGAGCAGAAGCACCCAAATGAAACACTTTATGCCTACACTCAATAAAGGATTACGAAAGCAAATCCATAAGAAATATGATACAATTACCATAAACGAATGTAATACAAGTAAAAAATGCTGTGAATGTAATAATGATTTATCCTATTACAGACATAGTAATGGAAACAAGCAGTTCCGTCTTTTAGTATGTTCTGGATGCGTGAGACCTCAGGTCAAACAAACCGTATTCAAAACAAGAGACGCAAATTCGGCAATCAATATAATGAGTATTACAAAATGCTGGATTGATAGGCAAGAACGCCCTGCGTGTTTTCAAATTTCGTCTTTCACCACATCTAATATACAAAAAGAAGTGGAAAAAGTTAGACCATCGTAGGTGAAACTCCTACTATTGATTTTACATTTTTGATTATTTTTACTCTGTGAAAACGGCGTTTTAAATCTTCAAGGGTGTAAATGCCCGAGACCCGCTACTTATATGATTGGAAATGAAATTTCGCATACGTGTTTTTGTAATTTTACCATTACTTTCACTATACACAAGCGTTTTTATATCGAACTTTTTCATTTGTTTATAACATTCTACACATGGACTGGATGATAGCATGTTATTTTGACTTCCTAGTCGCGCAATATATAATGAAATTTTTTTTGTACGATTCATTCGCAAACATTTACGAAGTACATCAATCTCCGCGTGACAAGAACATACATTGTTACTTATTAATCCATCCCTAGAAATTGTTCGATCATGATTGTGTCCTTTTGCTATCACCTTACCAGACGAAACCGCAATGCATCCATGTCGATAATTCACCGTCGACTTATACGCTTCGGTCGCCGCCAATTCGACATACCGTATGTCCGAACTAGAACACTGTGAATATGTCATTTTGTTATTATGTTGTTATACACATCACAATGTCCCATTATTCAATTTTATGCGGGATTACGCCGAGTAATACACAGTTATGGAAGCCTGCGAGCAAGTAATCAAAATACATACGTATTGAATGTATTTTTGGCGTGCAACATGCCATTTTTAATCTTCAAATATGTATATCTGATAAATGAATAGTTATATGCTCGATTATGAATTTCGACGGGAAACAATAGCAAAAAAACAAGACATATGGCGACAAAAACAGTTAGACATTTTTTATCGTACGGGTAAGCCAATATTTACCATGTCAATAGAAACACAGCATCTCCGCAGTAACAATAATCCCCACCATTTTATTGAAAAAAAACGATGGCAATCCTAATATTTAGTACAAAATCAAACCAATTGTTATTATTGATTTATATAAAAATTTTGTTTTTTGGAAGAATAATAATATATAAATAACTTTCAAAGTTAAAATGGAACAAGACCAACCGCGTTTCCCTCACGACCAAGACAATCGTATTCGATATTTGTATTATGATGTAAATATTCATACTATTTTCAATAGAACGAAACTGAAAAATCTTAAAAACAAGTTTTGTAAGTATTTGAATTATATAAAAAAAGATAGGAAAAATAATATAATTCAAATATTTGAATTACAACAATTACAAGATGATGCATATGACAAATGGCAACGAGCAAAAAGAATATCACTCATACATAATCCTACTCCTGAAAATGAGGAAAAACGGAAGGCATTATTTCCAATATTTCGTAAAGCAGAGGAAGAATGTGGAAAACTAAAAATTATATCGGTCGGTCATACAGTTTCTATCGAGTATATTTATAATATAATAAATGAAATCAACAAACAACAACATAATATTTACAAGAATTATAAAAAATGTTCTCATTGTGAAAAAAAGGATATTGTTAATTTGTGGTTGTAAATCAAAACATAAATTATGTCATGAACGCATTTGTGATATAACAGAATGTCCTGTATGTGAAGAAGATTTTGGTTTACAACATTGTGATATTTGTTATGAATATAAAAAGGAGTTGGTTGATACTGGTTGCGAAAATAAACATCAAACATGTAAAGAATGTTTGGATAAAATAATAAGAAAGAACAATGCTTTCAAGCGAGTCGTGTGTCCGTTTTGTCGTGGTTATTGTAGTTATGGTAGTAAAGAACCAGTAGATCCACACCCAGATTCATATTATCTGATGGAGAATGGAGAAGATATAAGAGACGTGTGGCAAGATAGGGCAGACGATAGAAGGGAAAGGTATTGAAAATCGTGCTATAATGTAATATTTAACACATAAATAACAAAATGCTGTATATATGGTATGTTTGTTATAAAATTGAAACACGTGTATGATGTAGTCATTAATACAACATCATACAGCCATTTCCAAACTCGAAACAGTATTTCCAATGGAATCTTTTACCGAAGAATCGGAAAATGCTCCTACTGAAAACAATGTTATTATGAATGAAACTACGCCCATCATTAACACTGTTATTATGAATGAAAATACACCAGTAGCATCACTCCTTGGCATTATCGACGAACAAAAAATCAAGGAAGAACGCACCGATATATGGAAAAACAGCCATTATAAACATTTACCCGGACTACAATCTAACAATATTGGTAATGTTGGCGAAATGTTCCTTGGAAACATTTGTAAAAACGCAAATATAGAATCTGATATTGATGGTACAAAAACGAAAAAAATAGGTGGAGGAGCGGGAGATGGAATTATAAAAGGGAAAACGGTAGAAATCAAAACCGCACATTGTGGTGGCAATACGAGTTATCAACATGAACTCGGCGAATTTCCTTGGCACGCCGAGTATATGGCATTTATCGATGTCGATCCACAATGTGTATATTTAACCATATTCCCAAATTTTACAGAAGAACAATATAAAAACTGTGTCAAATGTGAACCTTATTTCCCTACTCGATCATTCTGTTGGAGAAAAAAATCGGGCGCATTCAAACTAGATACCACTCCCAAATTAAACGAACAATGCATATTACAGGGCAACGCAATAAAAATAACAGAAGAAACCACATTTGAATCGATAGGTGAATTCATTCAACGAATTATTATGTAAATTGCTCGATTATCTGTGAAGAACGTATATTATAAGCCGAATTTGTTGATAAAAAGGCGACGGAAGACCAATCAATGTCCTTGAATTTTTGTATATTTTTTATTTTATTTTCATGAAATACAATACCGTATCCCTTTTTTCGAGGCAACTCGTCAAATGTATTGTAATGTGTCATCGTATTTTTACCGAAACATGTCGATGGAATATACATATCACAGCCATAAAACATTTTTTTATTACGCGTCGTAGATGGAGTTCCGCCATCAGAAAGCGAATATATTTTTAAAACACTACTGGTTGGTGCCTTCAACTTATATGCTTCGGATATATGATGTTTCGACCAAACTTGGAAAATACAATTCACTTTTACCGACTTCTTGGACGGCTCATAAAATTCAGTATCCAACTTTTCCGAATGAATTAAATTATAACCGGTCACGCGTTTACGTGGCACACCCTTTCCATCACTTTCGAACAATTGAGGTAATATAAAACACACATAATCAGCAAATTGCGCCGAATGGTTAATGAACTTCAATGCCAATTGTCCTCTTAATCCAAATGGTGGGTTTCCAAATACAATGTATTTCTGGTTGGTCGGTGGCTGCCATTCCAAATAATCAGCGATTTCTATCCCTTCCGCTTTAGGATCAATATCTAATGCAATTGTCCGATCCTTGGGTAACACATTCAAGAAACTACCGTCTCCAGCAGATGGCTCGATATATGTATATTCCGCATCTGACTCGGTTTTCGATTTCAGAATCGTTTTAAAATGATTAAAACACGCGAGTGCGGTTTCAGTCGGCGTATAAAACTGATCTTTCTCCTTGTATGAAAACTTGGAATAATCAATTGGAATATTACTGAATTTCATCAACTCGAATTGATACGCAGATGGCACCGAATTCAAATCTATCCACCGCTTAACTGTACCAGTAGCCACGTTTAACGCAGTCGCTATTTCACTATATGAGTGATCGGTCAGTGCGTTTTTCAAAATTTCCAAAATTGTGGGCGACGCATCGTCATTTGTGTTTGATATGGTATCATCGGTCACGATCGGGGGCGCATGCACTTGTTCTACCGTTTCCATAGTGTTTTCACATTGCCTTTTTCGAGTTTGATGACTACTATAATGAGACTTTTGAGTGAAATCCTTTCCGCAACGAGGACAATTATATTTAACCATTTTGAGTATTTATGATATCATATACATCTAGGTTTAAATCAATTTTACAGATCTAAAAATTGAATTGTCGCTCATTGATTCAGTTCGTTCTAATTTACGTATAAACTACAGTACATAATGCCCTCCATTATTAGACGACTCGATCATATTCGCAATATCGTACCCACTACCCATGAAACGTTCTCAACCGACCTAGGGACATATACAGGAATTACTGACAATGGATATCGCCATGGATCTGGAAAAATGTTATACGACAATGGAAATCAATACAAGGGTCGATGGAGCATTGACAAACGGCATGGACGCGGGCGAATGGACTACGCTAACGGTGACATATATAGTGGGTTTTGGAAAAATAACAAATATCACGGTATTGGCACCGTAAAATATACGGATGGAGATATGTATACCGGATTTTGGAAAAATGGACGTCGACATGGCAGTGGTACACTTCTTAGTTCAAATGGGGACAAATATCAAGGTGAATGGATCGATGATGAAGTGACCGATTATGGCAAAT
>Ga0209556_1000134_pt1 | contig 54292 bp, 87 predicted proteins | sample SaaInlV_150m_DNA_5_FD_184652 | JGI IMG/M metagenome (GOLD analysis project Ga0209556, IMG submission 184652) | Marine microbial communities from expanding oxygen minimum zones in the Saanich Inlet - SI037_S3LV_150m_DNA (SPAdes) (version 2) | ecosystem: Environmental > Aquatic > Marine >...
CCTGTGTTTCCACCAACTCCACCTGTGTTTCCACCAACTCCACCTGTGTTTCCACCAACTCCACCTGTGTTTCCACCAACTCCACCTGTGTTTCCACCAACTCCACCTGTGTTTCCACCAACTCCACCTGTGTTTCCACCAGATGCAACTACTATTGGAACCGATTTAATATCACTTCCATTATCATTACTTACAGCTAATGAAACAGAATATACTCCACCGTTTATAAAAGTATGAGTAGGATTTTTATCCGTGGATGAATTACCATCTCCAAAATCCCAAAAATATGTTAACCCATCACCGATGGAAGTATCATTAAAATTTATTGTTAACGGTGCTGTTCCCTGTTGTATTGACTGTACTGACATTTTTATTCTCCTCTGGTTAAAATCCTATTGACCAAGTAAATCCTGAAATAGGTGGTAAATTTATATCACTTCCATCCGAATTTACTGACCAACTAAAATCTGATGTTGGTGCGTTCCAAGGAACGTACATTTCAAATAAGTTATCATGTTCTAAGAAAAACTCATATACTTCTGTATCATCATAATTATCCGTTGTCGGTAAAATATCTATTATATCACCGACTCCAGTTAATTCTATTTGGTCTTGTAAATTTGACAATGTTGGTCCATATCCAGTAGGTGGTGGATCTACTATAAACGAATTCATAATTTCTTTTTGATTTATAAATGATTCTACCATGGGCATATTATCTATTATTCTTCCCTTTAAATTTGAAGATTGAGTTTCATCCCATAATCCATAATCTATTTCATCATCTCCTAATGCAAATTTAGTAATGATATATGATAAATCTACTTCCCCATCACCAGAAATACAATCGGCCAAAACTTCTCTTCCACGTTTTGTAAAATTTGCAGTTACTGTTAGAGATGTTTTATCTAAATATCCCACTATTATTTCCTATATTATATTGAATGAAAAATTTGCAGTTGGTAATTGTGGAGTATATTCTTCTGCTGGTGGAGTAAAATATACTCCACCACCAGGTTTAACCATTACATCTAATGTCCGAGTTGCTCCAGTATTCATTCCTGTTACTTTTAGTGTTGTAAACTTTGTAGTTGAAATTTCCTTTCCTTTTAATCTAACTCCACTACTAAACAAAGTTTTTTCTTTTCCAATACCATCTTTACCAACTTGTTTTGCACTTAACATTATTTATTACTCTCTTCAATTCTATTTTTAAAAATAAAAGAATTCATAATTTCAGTATTTGTAATTATAGGTTCGAATACTGGTTGATTGTCTATTACTTGACCATATGGTTTTACAAAATTAGAACCACTTGGGGTAACATCCCATAAACCATAATCCACTTCATCATCACCTAATGCAAATTTAGTAATAATGTGTTCTCTATTTTGATTTTCACCAAAAACAGCAGACCGTAGATAATCAATTCCACGTTTAGTCAATACTGCATCTAAAACTAAAGTTGTTTTATTTATAAATCCCATTATACACCACCTGAAGTATTATCCACATATTTTACTTCTATTGGAAGAACATAAATTGCCCCTGACATTTGTCCTGTTATAATTATTGAAGTTTCTCTATTAGATGTAAGCATTTGAGATTTTATTGTTGATACTCTTGAAACTACCTTTTTACTCAATCTACCACTTTCTTCATTATAAACCGCTCCAATATCATAATTTACATTTTCACCTTGTCCTGTTCCAATATCAATTACATTTTTATTCAATACTAAAAAACTATATTTTTCATTGGAAAATGCTCCATCTGCTCCTACCGTACTTGGATTTAAAACGTGGTCACTCATTGACCATTTCGGAATTGTATTTCCATTATATTCTGTATTTAATGCATTCACACCTGTTAAACCAGTTGGAGGAGTTATGTTACTAATATATGGTAAAGCTGTTGTTCCTATTGGAAGTGTAATTAACTTATATTTCATTACCACTTCTGGATCAACAACTGGTTCTATCATTGGAGTACTTTCCAATACCGCACCGTAATAATCTGTCCCCCTTGGGTGTGCTGTATCCCATAATGTATAATCTATTTCATCGTCTGCTAATGCAAACTTTGATATATTAAACTTACCATCACTTTTTGATAGATATTCTCTACCTTTTTTAGTTAATACCGCATTTAGTATGTACGAAGTATTATTTATAAATCCCATTTATTTTCCTTCGTGTTATTATTTTATGATTTACGAACAGTAACATCAAACTCTATTACTGCCCCAGAACTTTCACCTGTAATTACTATTGAAGTTTTAGTTTGTTGTGAAATTCGTTTTGGATAAATCATTATTGGTGCTGCCAACCCTGATTTTCTCAAATTACCACCACTACCTATTACTGTTCCAGAAATAGTTTGAGATATATGCTGAACATTATTCACAAATGGTAGCCACAATGAATCTAATGATGTATTATTTGATTTTTCAACCATAACACCTTCTTTCACAGTTTGATAATCTGGAGCTAATAAAGCAATAGATGAGTCTAACAAAGTAATAGTATAACTTTCTCCTGAATACAAGTTTTGATCGACAGCGCCATAGTTAGAATTATCTTTATGTTGAATTGATATTGCAACTCCTGGAGCACCAAATTTTTCTAATGTCGGTTCACCAACAACAAGCGCCCTATTGAAATCATTTTCTGTTGTCTCCCAAACTAATGCACTATTTGTTCCAGATAATTGAGTGCTTGTGTTATTGGTTTCAACCAACTTTGCCATCGCCCGAGTACCATCGGATCTTGATACCAGTTTATATTTCATAATTTCAGATGGATCGTTAAATGGTTCTAGTGCTGGTAGATTTTCTATTACAGCTCCGTAATAATCCGTTCCCCTTGTATGTGTTGTATCCCATAGATCATAATCTATTTCATCATCTCCCAATGCAAATTTACTGACTGTAAAATTTCCACCAGTTGACAAAAGTTCTCTACCCTTTTTTGTCAAAATAGCGTCTAATGTTCGTGTTGTATTATTTAGATATCCCATTTTTCTTTTCTCCTGTGTAAAATAATTTGGATTTTTTTATAAGATGTAATAAAACTTGTTATTCTTCACTTATAAATATAATTTTTTTTAGTTTTCATCATTTTTATTTAACGTTAAGTGGGGTAGATGGTGAGTCTGTTGTTACAAGTTTTGTTGGACTTGTTATTGTTATTTCTACTGCCGCTGATTTATCTTCATATCTACTTCCATTATCTGAAACTGTTGTATCGTTAGTTTGAACACACCCAAGATAAAATAGTCTATCAGTACCCAAGGATTCATCCCACTTATTATCTAAATCAGATAATACAAAACTTGATGAATATGGATTATGTAATGATGCACTTAATGAAGATGAATAATGATACTCAACTTCAGAATTAAAATATGATGTAACATTCGTTTCAATTCTTGGCATAACTACTTCTTCAAAAATTGATTTTTGACTTCCTAATTGGATTGTGGCATTATAATAATCACTTCCGTACCATCCACTTTCATCTCTATCCCCTATTCCATATAAAGCTGGCATTTCTAATATATCCTTTCCTACATATGACCCTGTTCCTGATGCTACTTCTGAAAAAGTATGACTTGGTGCGTTATATGATACAAGGTCTGCAGAAAACACTACACTTGAACCGGTTTCTTGTGTTTTATAATTTAATTTAAATGGATCATATAAATTTACATTTGAAGTAAAATCTTCATGTATAGCGGATGCTGAAATATAAGAACCCGTTTCATTTGTATGAAAATTAACATTAAATGGATTTGAATAATTCATGTTTGTTTCTAATGGAACATATTCTGATGACGCTGAAATATATGACCCCGTTTTATTTGTTTTTGAGGATACTTTGAATGGATTACTATAATTTATATTTGCATCATAATTAGGATACTCCGAGCTCTCTGAAATATATGCCATGGTGTCAATAAATGTTGTGTGGTGTGCTGTCTCAAGTATTGGTTTCTTACCAATAATTATTTTATCCCTTTCCAATACAGTTGGTTCTATCATAATTCCAACATTTGCATTTGCTCTTGCTGGAATTAAACTTTTTACTTGTTTATATAATGAACTATCATAATATTTTAATAATCTTAAATAATCCCAGAAGTTATTTGGTCCACTATATTTCTGCCAATATAAATTTCGTGCCTCCACAAGTCCGGTATATTGTTCTTTGTACTGGTCACGTGGATCTCCAATATATTGGTCGAAATCAAGGTCTGGCATTGATAATATAATATCTTCATCAATTGGAGCAGATGGTGAAAAGTATATTCCAAGTTTGTTAGAATCAATTGGAGCATTGTCATAAGCCGGTGTTGTAATACTTTCACCGAATTTTAATATTGGGTTTCCTATCTTATCATTTCTAACATCATCTTCTATTCTAATTTTTGTAGATGATCTACGAGATGGACCAAGATTTGGAACTTTCATTTTAGTTTCATCAACTACTGATGAGAAGTGATCTTTAAGTCCACTTGTAAAATTATATGGAACTGCAGATGAAGTGAATGATTGGTCTGCACTTGCATCTTGAAACCATTGATTTACTCCAACACTCAAATCTTTGTCATCATCGAATGAATAACGTGTGACTAAATCTGTATAAGATGCGGATGGGTGGTTTCCATCAAATGATATTGGAGCTGTCACATGATTATCAAATGACGATTCTAATAGTGGTGTAGTCCAATTTCTATATTCCATCATAGAACCACTAAATGATTCACCGAAATCAACACTTTCTGGACCACCTATTGTAATTGTATTTCCACCTCCATTATATGAAGTATTATATGATTGTGAAACAGCTCCTAATGAACCACTTACTGTCATTTCACTTGTGGATTCTAAATATATTTTACTTCTACCTACATCGTATTTTTTAGTGTATAATGTATAAACTACATCCTGACTTGTATCATCATCACTTAAATGAGTTCCAGATGCAGAAGTTCTGGTTAACATTACCGAATAAAACTCTCCATCATATACTGGTAGTGCTGATGATGTTATTTCATTGTACCCTCTACTGCCACTTAATTTAAAATTAACATATCCATATTGATCTGATGAGCCATTGTCTTTAAGTCCAATAGACCAATCTGTTCCTCGTCTAACTAATACTTGATTAGAACCCGTTACAGCTTTAAATCTAAATTCTATTGTGTCTGGTCGTCTACTTGTTGCTCCATCTCCTTGTGTAACTGCTTGCCAAGTATCATTTTGAACATAAGTGTTATTTGTTGCTCCGAAGAAATTTAATGCTTTTGTAAATTTTCTTGTTAAAAACGATTCTGCAGATTGTCCTGGTAGTTTTGGTCCACCATATTCCACAACACGTAAAATAGAAGATGGAATACCATAACAACTTATCAGACCATTAATTGCTCTGGAGGTCCCTTTTGTTTTTAGGAAATATGGCATATTGTTTATTATACGACTCCATATTTCTCTGGATATATCTCTATCTGATGTTCCGCTAAATTGCCATGGAGTTTCTGAACCAGTTTGCTCCATTCCCAAAATGTATCGTGGTATGGAAACTAAATCTTTTCCATCATAAACTTCCCAACCAAGTGATTGTGCAACAGGTTTTAATAAATCTCTTGCTAAACCACTATCTACACCATCTCGTCTATCATGAACATCGGTCATTGACTTTACGAATGCCCAAATGTCATCAAAATAATGACCAATCATATCTATAAAGTTTAAGAATAAGTCATTTTCAGAATCATCTTGGACAAATGTTGGAAGATTAACTCTTAATCTATTCATATTTTGTTTATCATATACAGATGATGAAATTATTTGATTATTATACCAATCAACAGCTACAGATTGTGTAACTCTGTAATTTATATACGGGTCGGAATAAGTCCCAGTTCCAGATAGTTTCGGCCATGCATTGTCGTGTTGTATTCCAATGGAACTACTTGAATAAGATGAACTTTTGTTATACATATAGTTTTCAAATTTATCAAACGTATTTATAGTTTCACGACGCTTTCTTTCCCACCATGCAATTTGAGTTGTAGAACCACTAATCGGAGATAATCCTGGATTATATGATGATGACCCTGAAAGTGGGAGATAACCAGTTCCACTTAATGTTCCAGAAAGAGACGCACTTCTATCTGAATACATTTCGATTAAATCTAATTTATATTTAAAATTCCGGACTCGTTTTTCTGCTGAACCAAAATGTATGAAATTATCGAATAAAAAATGATCAATATTGATATCTATACTTAAACTTCCACTCAAAAGTTCATTTTCTAAACTTTCTTTTATAGAAGAATCTGTTGTTGTTAATGAATCATATCCTTTATATTCTGTTTTTCCTGTTCCAATGGGACTATTAACATTTCCAGGTTCTGGTGTACGAAGAACTATATCACTTATTTCTTCTTCAATAAAAGGAATGAGAGTACAAGTTTCTTCAATAGGTGGTATCATTTCCTTTACCACACTACAAAAATCTTGATCTTTTATGTCACCCTGTAACGGTTCATATAATTTATATACAGCTGAGTGTGGATATTCTGGATATGTAATCGTATCCAATTTAAAATTAGTTATCAAACTAAAATTATTAGGGCCAAATTTTATAAGTTTACTTAAATCTTCTTCGGTATCCCTTGGACTATTTATAAACCACTTTTCAAACCCATTTGAATTTTCATCATTTATAGATTGCATATCATATAATGAATACGAATCAAAATCATGACCAGCTTCATTTCCAAGTTCTTCATATGAATTTAATAACGTAATAGTATTTCCACTTATTCCAGCAATATCACCCCGTAGTGTTCCAAAGGTAGGTTCTACTGAATAAAGTGATGATGTATAATCTACACTAAATTCTGTAAATTCATTCCAAGGACGAATGTTTGTAGAATTATCAAAAACTGAACCATTGGGTGCTAAATTCTCATAAGTATCTTTTAAAATAATAGTATTTTTATCTATTATGGTTTCAATTTCTGCAACCAAGTCCTCCGTAACAGGAATTTTATCAATAGTGGTTGATATTACAGTTCTTTGTATTTGTACATTTTCTACCCAAAGTATTCCTTCTGGACCATAGTGACCATATACATATAAAGATGTTGGTTTCGTTAAATCCCAATCTTCTTCTACTTCTGCCGTATAACTTACCTGTTCCCATTCATCAGTATTGGAAACTGGAATATACCTTTGAAATTCTCGTTGCCATGCGTGATGACTACCTTCCTCTAAAGTTGATGGATGATTTCCAATATTAGATCCCCAATATTGACCAACTTCACTTTTTCTATGATGTAACAATCCAACCATTGCACCTTTTTTAATGGTATCGGATTTTTGCCACCAGGTTATTGTAATGTTATCACCAACACTAATTCCTTGTGATGCCATTTCATATGGCAATGTTTGGGCTATACCCAACCATCTATGTGCAAGACCCATTGGTTGACTTTCAACTGTATTAAGTCCCGTTTTAAATGGACCATCATAACTTGTATGATTTGGAGCATCAAATTGAGAATTTTTATCGATGAATTTCATTACAGTATCACCATATTGTCCTTCACCTTGTACCCATTTAGCGTGATATCCTAACCAACCACTGTGCCATCTTGATCTACTATTTTGTATATCAACACTCCCACCCCAATCGAACCAATTAAATCCATATGACCAATTTTCAACCTGTACTGCATCTTTATGTAATGCGGGATCCCAAGCTTTCCAAATTTCATCTGTTATGTTGAATGTGGGTGTCCACTCCCAAACTAAATTATTTTTTCTATTTCCATTATTCCAAATCCATTCACATTCTTCCAATTCTGGGTCATTATTACTCCCCCAAGTACCACTGCTATTTGCGAGTCCGAGTGACTTCCACCCAGGTAAATTAGAAGTAGAACCATCAGCTTCAATAATTTTCCACACTCCAGGTGAAGTGGTAGATAAATTAGATTCAGATTCTGTATCTATTACATAATCACCGTCAACATCACCAGTTTTATATTCCGTTCCCTTATATGTTATTTTTGCTAAAAATGCTGCAGCACCGGAAATATTTTTTGTAACCAATCTGAGCTTATCTGACAGTGAAAAATCTGCTGTGCTGAAATCCTTACTTTGTCTCCAGTTATTATGTGATCCCAATTGACTTTCATTGCCGTTTGAATCTACTTTATAAAGTATAAATTCATGGTCCGCTTGTATCCACACTTTTATTGTAGAATTCCCTATATCTGGAAAATCACCGTGGTATTTAGATTTTCTAAATTCTCCTTCATAATTAGTTATTTGAGTGGCATTAGAATTTTTTATTGAAATGTCATCCACAACTTTGATTTCAGTGACTTCGCTAAAATTTTCATCTACTACGAAAGCATCCTTAATGATAATTTTACCACTTCCTCTACTACCACCCTCTCCCATAAGGGATATAAATCCAGCATCTTCATTCGATATTTCTGCATATAACTTATTATCATCTATAAAAGAAATTGTACCAGTTGTTTGGCTATCCATTTCTTCTTGTCTTGAACTGACCATATATGGACTTGGAGTTCCAGAAACACTTCCTGGTTCAACTTGAACATTTGTAATATACCTAATTCCTGTTTCTGTTACAGTGGTTTTTCCTAAAAGCCATTTTATAGTACCATCGGAATTTTCTGGAATAGTTATAGTTTTATATTCACGCTTCCATTCATTTCCACTTATAATTTTAGTTTCAAATGTTCCACCTGCATTTTCAATTGAAGAGATATTAACCTCGGAGTCTCCCTTATTGATTTTTCCAGAAAATAATTCTCTGTTGGATGTCCAATCATCACTCCAATACACCCAACAACTCAATATATAAGTTTCATTTGATATTCCCTTTACAATAACTTCATACTTGTTATCAGATCCATTAGATGTTGTTTTTAATGTCCATGCACTATTACCTGGATTAGAAAATTTTTCTATCGTGTGATTATTTGATATTAACGATTTTTCAGTAATATCATTTCCATCAAAAAAGTTCCCATTGGAAACTAAATTTTCAGATATAGGTAATGTTTCATTTTCTATTACAGGAGTATATTTTGATATTACTTCGGCACTCTCGTCCTTGTCTATAACAAATGCATTTCTAATTTTAAGAGTTCCACCTACCATGGAATTATTTAATTGAATATCACCTGGACTATGTAAAGTTACAACTTTTCCAGTATCGTCAAATGTTAAATATGAAGTACCATTTACGATTGAATACGCTAAACAAGTATAACATATTAACCTAAATTGTTCGTGAAAATCTGGATCATTTATTCCAGGATTTGGTCGTAATCTAATTTCTGTTCTTGAAGGTGATATTTCTTGTAACCAAAATTTATCTTCTTGTATGAGAAGTTCTATAAAATTATTATTTTCATCTTTTAATGGTTCTTCTACAGTTCCAGCATATATTTTACCATTTGTATCTACCCAATGTGGGTCATCTGACTGATAAATACTTCTATCATTTTTATAAACCAAAATAAACTTATCACTGCCACCAAGTTCTCGTAAAAAATTATAAACTATTTTATAAGTTCCCCTTTCATATCCAAGACTTCTAACATGAGAACCAACATCCAACTTTGGTGGAAGCGGATGTGGAAGTTTTCCTGATGCTATATAATTGTCTGATGTATCATATAAATGAAATTCTATAACATCAGTTGGTGATTCACCAAATGGTATAGGTTCGTCTCCAACATCTAATCCAGAAATACTTATCAAAGGAAGATTTTCAGAATTTAATCTTGATAATTTTCCAGTTACATTATCTAATGTTAATTGTTTTTTTCTTGGCATTATAGTTCCGTAAATTCTCTGTCTATTATTTTATTTAAATCTTCATTTTCATCATAATCAAAATAACCATGAGACCAAGTAATCTTATTATTTTCTGGATGACCTGATCCATCGGTTCCCTGTCCTGGGGTTATCTTTTCAAATAAAATTATATTTCCTGATGTTGAATCTCTTAAAATTCCATCTGTTAGATTTCCGGTGGTGGTTCTCTTTTGAATAACTTCTATATATTTTGCTTCATCGCGTCTTGTAATTTCTTGATAGAAATCATTAACCTTTAATTCTTCTTTGTTATATGGCATTTTATCTTTCCACTTTGAAACTGTTCTTTTCGTCAAAATATTGAACAGTTTCATCGGCAGTACCACTACCACTTACTATTTTATAATTTATTCTGTAAAATCGTTCTGATTGTAATCCGTTCATCCAGAAGTTAAAATAGTTTCCGGTTGAATCACAACTAACTACTGAACCACTGCCAAACGGAACAATAACATCATCTGTATAAGCATCTTTTATTTGATAATATGTACTGCCACTTGGAAGAGTTTTTACCGTATTATATCCGGTAGTATATTGAGTTGATGAATATGACCGTTCTGGAAACATTTCCCTACCAACAACTCTAAATTTTACTTTTGAATTTTCTTTATACTTTTCTCTAAACCCTCTCATATAAATTTGCACATCTTCTAAATTAGCTGATGATAATGCTGTTAATGAACCAGTTACCCATTTTGAATCATCCCAAACTACTTCTAATTTTGGGGGATAAATTGTGTGAGTTTCCCTTGAGAAAAAACTGAAATTTCCATATCGTGTAGTATTTCCTTCTTCAACATCAGAATCAATATTTCCAATGCTACCACTTCTTTTTACCATAAATCCCTCGTTTGAAACTGTACTGTGTAACCATTTCCACATAATATCAGTTACATCCATTCTTACATCTGCTGGTTCATTTGTAAAAGATTGTGATGCTTCGTATCCACTTCCACTATACCACGTTCCACCAGATCCAGAAACAGTATTCCATTGGGTTCTTGTTATCCCATTATCTTTCCATTTCCAACCTGCTCCATCTTCTACGATTGGAGAAAGATTATATCTTCCAGATCCATTCTCCCATGATTGACTTACTGGATATGAGTATAAAGTTTGATCTACATTCAATGCAGATGAATTTGCATCAAATAAATTTAAATAAAATTTTGTGCTTGAACCGGAAGTTATTAAACCAGATGATACTGATTGAGAAATATAAGTTAAATCAAATTTAACGAGTGCTCTTGAAACATATATTTGAGTTCCGGCTACATTCATATCTTTTCTTATTTCTAAAATTTCATCCAACCCTGTATTCATGCTATGACTTTGTTCGTAAAGTGTTGTGTCCTTTTCACTAAATTCAAAATAATGCATTATATATCTCCCAATACTCTTCCCCTAATATCTGTATCTGGGAATTTAATTTCAAAAATTGCTGGATCAACCGATGGGTAAACTGTCCCATTAAATGTCGCACTTTGAATATCATAAATATTATCTGAATATCCAGAAGATGTTCCCCATTTGTTTTCTACTATAACCAACTCATCTCTATTTTCAAGAGGTTTAACTATTGTAGCTACACCATCAACTTTTAATAACTCTGAAGCTATTCCTGATAGAATAATTGGTTGATTTATTTGCCACCTATCTATATTAAAATATGTTTTTAGTGAATCTACACACTTCAACAATACTTCATTTTTATTAAATCCTTTTTTTGTATAAATTGCAAATTGCAATCCTATATTTATTACCCAAGCATCTTTTAATTGAACTGCATCTGTCATCATTCTATATTGACTTAAATAAATTTTTACATTTTCTTTTACTGCAGTATTTAGTCCGACTAATTTTTTACTTTGATTATATCCCAACATATACATATTTAATGCTAATGGGTTTGGTTGAAATGTTGTATCTGACTCATTTTGACCTGTTGCAGAAACTTGTTCATCTTGGATCATATAAACTTTAGATATATTGCCATATTTTGATGGTAATGAATATACACGAGTTATATAATCATCCTTGGTTACTGCACGACCTTGAGCTTGAAAATATGCAAGTGCATTAGTTCGTACATTTTCTATTGTTTCACCACTACTACCACCTGTTGCTGGGTTTGGGTTAGTAACTGCTATAGAATTTTGAGTACTTGTTTTTAAACTCGCATCTAATGTTAAAGAATTATCAAACTCTGAACTTATCAATGAAATGTTATTTATTCCGTTTGATGCGACATTATCACTAATACCACCACCGTAACTATATTTTATTGTTAATGTAGTATTTGTTGGAACTTGACCATACGTATCTGTATTTAAAAAGTTTGCTGGATCAAATGAAGTATCAAGAAAACTTGGAGTTCCTGGTAGACTAGACCCAACGTTATTTGGGTTTGGTATTATTTCTTCATCTGCTCCAGAAGCTACTCCTGAGCCGAACCTTAATTCGGTTTTTTCGTCTGTTCTAATGTAAGTTTTAAATCTCTTTGAAGTTTTTACAAGTTTCAATAAAAATGGTGCAAAATTTCTACCATTCACTAAATCTGGTGAATTCTTTGAAGTGTTTTCAAAGTCTGCATATACAGTATCTTGTGCTAAAAATGGGACTTCATACCATTTGTTTCCATCACTATCCGTTACTGAAATTATTTCTAAAATTGGAGTGTTTTGTAAAACTACTCTTTTATATTTTTCAGCAGAACCAAATGTAATATATTCAGTAGAAACCGTTCCACTTACAGCCTTTGCTGATTTTTTAAGTAACCACTTTGTAATGTTACCACTATCATCCACTTCAAATATGTCTTCTTGTCGTGGACTCATTGAACTTGAATTTCTAAAAATTACATCATCCACACTTCTAAATACCGTGCCATTTGTTGAAGTTGCTTGTAATCCGTTGGATACATTAAGACAATAATCTTCATTTGGTTGCCGTTTTCCATCTACTACATTATTTGGATCTGATGGAACGGTTTGGAACACGTCAAGTGTTACCGAAGATGGAGATGATAATTTGGGCTTATATCCATATCCTTGAACTATTTCATAAATTGTTTTCTTTTCTTCTGCAAATGATAATAAACTTTCTTTAAATTGTTCATCAATATAATATGATAAAACGTCTCCAACATATGATGCCATTTCTATAAACATCATCCCAGGGTCTGCTTCATTAAAATCATTATATGTGTTTGGGAAATAGGTCTGTGCATATTCCATTAACCCATTCCTGAAACTACTAAAATCTTTATTTAAATATTTTACATCTCTGCTAAGTCCATGTTTAGCCATTTAATTTCTCCATTGTATTGTCACTGTGCTAATTCACTATATGATTCAAATTGCTCAAAACTTATAGACACTTGTGCAGACATTCCAGGTTCGAATGATAATCCAAAGTCTATTGATATATTTACTGTATTTCTTCCGTAATCTGGAAGTTCCACTTTAAGTTTTTTAATATTTACATATGGAAGCCATTGTTCCATAGATTCTCTAATTGCCTCCTCTAATTTATCATTTAAATTCTCATCCATTGGTTCAAAAATAACTTCATTTAATCTTGAACCAAATTCTGGTTGACCCACCCTTTCACCCTTCATAGTTTTCAATAAATTTACTATATTGTGTTTTGCCTGTTCAAGAGTTGTATTTGTTTGAGTAAAATGACCAGTGTTGGAATATCCCATTGGTAAACTCAGACCAATGGATACATCTGGATTTAAATCTTTTTCTCTTGCTCCCATGTATAGTCTCCTACCTATTTATTGTTTCTTGACCAACTATTAACCCATCTTTTACTATAATTCTTTTTCTAATATATGATACAGTTCCATTTTCATTTTCAATAGTATCAGTTACTATAAAATCTTCTGTTAATCCGATATCACCATCCTTTGATTTATAGCCACCAGTCCGTATCTTTCCATCAAATTTAATTTCTTTACGATTAAAAGTAATATTTAAACTATCAAAAATATTTCTAAATATTATTAACTGTTTTGCTGCATCAATATTTGATTTAGCTACTGTTCTAAATCTTTTTAGTAATCTTGATAATTTAGTTTTCTTAGTTTTAGGATTAGTTTGTACCCGTCTAATATTTAACTGTCCTTTTGGTGTTAAATATAAACTACCAGGTAACCTATTTTCTAAATAAGACTTATTATCAAGTTTATCTATCTCATCTTCACCAGTTAAATAGGAATGTATAGCATCAGCTTCTTCAGCTGCCAATTTAGCATTTTCTTTTCGTATTCTACGTTTAGTTTCAGTATCTTGATCCTTATAAATTCTATCATTTTTTATTTTTTCAAGTTTGTACTTTAAAAACTGTTTATCTAATGCCATTATTTATCTCATTATGGGCGGAAATGTTTTCCACCTTTTTTCTCGTCTATTGCCTTCATTACCTTTGAATAATCTCTTGTCAGTGCGTTTTGTACATGATCTGGAACACTTTCAACATTTACACCAGCTTTTTTTATCGATTCTACTGCTGCAATATCTCGTTTTTGCTGTTTGTCACCTTCAGTATTCATTCCGTAAGAACCTGCTAATAAATCATTCATTTTATTTGTGTCGTAAGTTCCACCACCCATTGTTGGATAGTCATTAGTACCACCACCTTGAATTCCACCGACCGTTTCATTTAAAATATTATTGAGAACTTCATTTTCTGTATAATTGATTGTCTCGTGTTTCTTGGCCTTATATTGTTTTTTACTTGGCAAATTCAAGTGGTTCTCTGTTAAGGGCTTTGAAACTAATTCGGTAAGTGAAGATGATCTATCTTCCTTAATAAATATCTCGTTTACCTGTTTTTTCACTTCTTTACGGACTACAAGTTCAATTATTTTTATTAACTCTTGTTTTTTCATTTTGTTATCTCCTATTATTAAAACCCATCTAAATATTGTTTTAATTCGTCACTAGAAAAACATCTATCCAATTCTTCTATTTGTTTTGCCAATTCTTCTGATAAGGCTGAAGTATCTGTTTCGTCAAAGTCCGTATCAGCATCTAATTCTTTCCAAGTTCCACCATTATCTTCACATTCTTTTTTCGTTGAGTGTTTTGTTATGGTACAGAAACCAGCAGATTCATCATCACCCATAGTTGGTGTTTCTTCTGTTATCTTCTTATACATATCTTGTAGGTCTTGAATATCCTTTGGATCTATCCACGTTCCACCAGCCGCTTCACAATCTTCTTTTGTCATTTCCCCAGCAACTTGTCCAGCACATTGTGCTAAAATTGACATTAATTGTGCTTGTAATACTGGGAGTATAGTACTAAATCTACCAATGGTCTGTAGTAACATACTAACTACCATATCCACTAATCCCATAATATTTAATACTTCCATTAATTTTTCTACTATTGGAACAATAAATGGTGGTGTCCATTTTAAAATTTTTCTAACTATTTTTATGACCTTTTGAATAATCTTTATTACTTGAATTATTTGCTTTAGTACTGGCATCAATTCCATTATTGCCGCCATAACTTCCAATAATTTTTTTATAGTTGCCTTTACTGGTGGAGTACAAACATCTTCTGGATTTATTGTTGCCCTAGCCATTATTTTATCTACTTCTGCATTTAACTTACCTAATGCTTGATTGAGTTTACCCATCATCTCTTGTATCTTTGCAGTAAATCCTGACAACATCCAAGCTTCTAAATCTGGAATTTCTAAATTGGACATTTTAAGTAACCATTCATTTTCATCTTCTGTTGGAACATTTACATTTCCTGACCCCACACAAAATCCTTTTAATGCACCATCATCGGGTTCTTCTCCACGTGTTTGTGGTGGTCCTTCTACGGCTGTTGATTCTTTTTGTGTTTTATATGGTGCACATTTTACCACACCGTCTTCAAGAACACATCCAACATGAAGTGAAGTTCCGACTGGTACATCTTCACCTTCATCATATTTCAATAAATCATTACCGGTATCAGGCCATATAACTACTGCACCATCATCTCCAGCAACTCCATCAACTTCTACAAACTGATATGGCCAATATTCCTTTCCATTAAAAATACCACTTCCTTCAATTAATTCACATCCAGGTATTATAGGTTCTCCAGGACCGATTTCCACTCGCTGTCCGGCTATTGATTTACATCGTTTTGGCACTATTGTGGTCCCCTTATATGTCCAACTTGAACAGTTTTACTTTTTGGTTCATCCATTCTGGTTTTTAATTCGTTTAAAGATGCTACTAATCCCATAGCGGACGGTAAAATATCTGATATTGGGACTACAAAATCTACAACCGATCCCTTTGCGCCCTTTATACCATTAGCAAAATCTATTAAATATGTAATTAATTTTTCAAATAATTCCATAGTTAAATCTCCACCGAGTGCTGGTTGATTTGCGTAATAATCTCCTAATTTTACTTTCCCTGTTGGTGGAACAACAACACCTATTTCTTTATTCGCAGAAATGCCGACTGTACTATTAGATGAAAATACAATACCCGATTTATCAGATTTCGCATTAAAAACTAACCTGTCAGAATTTATAACTATCTGTTTTCCACCATCATTTTTTTTTGCTTCATGAGAGTATATAGATACAAATTTTGAATTCATGGTAGAAAAATTTAAATTCACTTTCTGATTAGTGGTCATCCATATAGAACTACCATCTAAATTTATATTTTCTCTGACTGGTTTATTATTTTCTGTAGAAACTTCACCTTGTCCCGCCCGTATAATAACATTTGGTGAATGTGGTTCTCCTGTGTCTGGAACTAAATCACCATCAGCATCTATTAACTCTTTTACATTACTTCCAAATTTAATAGATTGTCCAAATCTACCATTAAATATAATATCACCTTCTTCTGCCTTAACCTGTCTTATATCAGAATTTCCTATTAATGGTAAATTATCCTTATACGTCTCTCCTGTAAACATATCATATACTTTACTTAACCCAGGAAACGAATTTAAATTGATTGAATTGTGCATATTCAACTTTTGAGTATAATATAAATCTCCAAAATATTTTGCAACTATTACATATTCACCTGGATGTGGATATTCTTTTATATTACTATCAAGTGGTGCAATTATAACAACATCTTCTTTACCAGAATTACTAACAGACATTCTCGCTTTAATCCATCCATACTTAGACCAATCTACCATTGGTTCACCGTTTCTTGATTGATTAATAATAGCTCCACTATTCATTAAATCTTCTTCGTCTAAAAAAACTTCTAAAACTTCTGCTGGCTCTAACTCATAAAATTCAGGAGAATCTTTTACATATCTTTGAATATCTCTAACGGTTGCTGGACCATCAGGTAACACTATATGTTCATCGTCTCTATTAATTTTATATGCCACTAATTTTCCTTGATTTTTTGAATATCATCTGTTATCGTATCTGATTTTTTTTGAATATCTACAACTACATCATCTATACTTTTCAACAACTGTTCCTTTTCTCTATCAGATAAACCAAATTCTGATTCTGAACTACTACCCTTTTGCTCTGCGGCAATTAATCGTTGAACTACTGTTGCAAGTTTTATAAGTTGTTCATCATTTTTTACATTGATTTCCAAATACTCTTTTATCATTGGAACGATTTGTATTGCCATATCACCATCTTTGATGAATCCCGCAAGTTCTTTTACCAATAATTCGAGTTGCGTTTTATTGTGTTTAGAATTATCATAAATGTCCTTGAATAATGATGATAGTGATTTACCATCAAATAATTCGTAATCTTGACTCATATTTTATTTTTCCCATATTGTGATTAAAAATAGATATTATAACTCATATATAAATATAAAATAACCTAAAAATTGATTGTTCTCTACTCTATATATATCAAAATAAGAAATAATGTATATATTATATTTATTTATGTCGGAAAAGATACCGACAACAAAAAGTGGAAGTTAAGAATCCCTTTTTTGTTAATTGATAAGAATAATAAACGGGAGAAAACAATGAAGGAAGTCATATCATTGGTCAAAGAGTGGATAGACGATACCGTCCATCTACTAACCTCTTTTGTAGCAATCGGAGCCGTTGGTGAAGTATTGTTTGGAACAGGTATTTTTGGCTTAAATGTAATAGGTAACCTGACAGCAATCATAAATAAATTTGGTGAATCCGGATTCGCCGGGTTAGTCGCTTTATTGGTGCTTGTAGGTCTATTTCGTAAATAGCTATTATCGGATAATAAAAAAGGGGTCGAAAGACCCCTTTTTTTTGCGTTATATGTTAGTTATATTTTAGTTTTATTCTAAAAATGACCCAGTATTTGTTGTATCTATTTGACCAAAAGTCTGAAATTCTTCCATGAGGTGCGTATTGAATTTTTTCATTATATTCACTATTCGTGTAATGTGTTGAGTTTTAGATCCGGTCATTTCTCTTACGAGTAGATAGAGTGCTTTCTTATTAAAATTCTCTATATTTTCTCTGCGACGAAAAATTTCCAATACAGAATCTGCTACGAGAATATCTTTTTGGCGTTTGAAAATATTAGTAAGATTGTTTTCCCAATACACTAACATTTCTTCTACATATTCTTTATTAAAATCATTTATTTTTATCATTTGATTTTTATTTTTAATATTATCACCATAATCAATTACTTCCAGTTTGCTATGAATTTTGTAATTCTTATAATTTTTATTATTATGAAGAATAAGATAGTTTTTAGCTACAATACTAAAATATGAAAATGCCTTTCCTTTACCCTCTTTAAACTTATGTATATTCATAACTAAAAATGATACCACTTCATGTTTTACTTGATCCGATGGGACATCAAAATAATAAAACTTAAATGTGTGAATTATATTTTCTGCTAATTTATCAAATGGATATGCTATATGTTCACGGTATATCTTATTTTTTAATATAGCATCATCTGTTTTGTTATATTTAATAATATTTAATTCAGTATTCTCATTGAAGTAATAATGTTTTGGTTGTTTCTTTTTTGGTTGCGTGGTTGGGTTACTCACTCTCGGCTTCTCCTGTGGTGAATGCATTAAGGTCTGTTATTATATCTTTTATTCCATCGAATATTGAACCGATTTCATCGTCAGATTCAAAATGACCAGTGGAATCAATTTGTTTTAATTCTAAATATATGGTGTCTACTCGGATGGTAAAATTTTCTATCCAGGTTTCAAGTATTTCAGATTTTTTTGTTAAATTCCAAATTACATATCCCTCTACGAAAACTAATAATCCAAGTATTATTTCTATAATCATGTTTTGTCTCCAAATAATTCGTCGAATAGATCGTTATGTTTATTTTCCATAACTGGATCTTCGTGTTTTTGTTTTCCAACTGTAATATTTTTAATATTTTCTATCTTACTTTCCATCTCTTCTTTTTCATCTTTATCTCCACGTTTCCATTCATCATATTCTACCGTTGTTGCCATGTGGTCTGCCCAATGGATAATATATGGTAAGTGGTTTTTAAGAGAACGACTTGCATCAAATACTTTCATATAGTATGTGTTGGCTTCATCATATAACCCATCTGCAAGTTTAATTGCAAGAGTTTCATTCAAACTAACTTTCACTCCAAAATGTTGTAAGAGAAAAAGTGCTCTATCTGGTACTCTCATATTTGGTATATCTGTATTATGTGTATAGACTTCACCAAGAGTTTTACGCCTCCAATCATTATCTTGTGGAACATAATACTCATCATTTAAATCACCAACTTTACCTAAGTCGTGGTGTAAGGCAGAAAAGACAAGTTCTTCGTCTGTCCAATTCTTATGTCCACCTGCGGCTTCATAAGTATCTGACATCTTTAATGCTGTATCTACAACATGAAGAACGTGTTCTACATAACCACCTACATGACAATAATGATATTCTTCTTTACCAGATGCTGGTGCTACTACCATTCTATCTTCAAGGTCATGGTACATTTTTAGAAGTTTTTCACGGCGTTCGCTTCCATCTTCAAATGTATCCTTTATAACCTGTATTAATTTATCCCAATTTTCCTGTAATTGGGCCTCACTTAATTGTTTCATTTATAACCTCTTTATAATTTTTTCAATTTTCCTTTTTTAACTGTTACTCTATGTTCGTAAGAACCTTCCGTCTGAACTACAGTGTAGTCATCTCCATCAATACTTTCTATTTGATAGGCTGGTTCGTTTTTATATTCTCCGGCCCTAAAACCAACTATTAACACATGAACCCAATCCCCAATTTTTAATTTAGTATCTTTAGACATTTATTCTCCTTTATTTATTACTCACTAATTGTATATTATCAGTCCAATTCATTTTGTAAAGTTGAACATTTTTATATTTATATGGTTTAACGTGTGTTGATTCTAAAATATCAACTATATTAACCCATTTAGGATTCATAGTATCCCTAACATTATACACTCCATCTTTATCCTTTGTTCCCTTAATTAGAATGAAATCTCCATAGTCAAATGGACCACCCCATCGTTTTAATAAATTACGAGAAAGAGCTACAAACTTATATTCACTTGCTTTACTTATTTTGAATTTTGTTCCATCGGCTGTAATATTTGGACTTGAATCAGTTTGATATCGAGTTGGCTGATACATTGTTACATCAACCTCTACTCCATATTTATAAAATTCCTTTAATTCATCTTGTAACTTAAAATTCATTTCTAATACTTTATCTACTTCATCAGAATAAAATTGTTTGTTTGATTGTAAAGCATTAATAGAAATGAATCCATTAACTAATACCACCAATATAACAAATGCTGTTGCAGTTGTTCTGTTCATATTAAATACTCCTAATTTATTACCCTTGATCTTACGGCATTTTTCGGTGAAAGTCAAGCTTTATTTTTTATGAAAAATGAATATAGGTTCATATTTTCGGTAACTACCATCTACCTTTACACAATTTTTAACATTCTCCGGATTTAATCCAGTCATTGTTGTCATTAACATTTTCAACTTACCCTTATATTCACCACCTAATGATTCTATAATAAATATACTATCTTCTTCTAATGGATGAAATTTATCTGCTCCGATTTTGATTGAAGCTATATTCCAGAGTAAATAACGATTTGGTTTAAGATATTCAAATGCAGTTGTTAAAGTTGGTTTCAGGAAGTTATTTCTCCAATCTTCGTAAGCTGGGTAAGCCTTGAATGATTGCTCACTATCATCACTATACTGCTCACGGTCAAAGTATGGTGGGCTTGTGAAAACTAAATCAAGTGTTCCCTTATACGTCTGAAAGTCTGGATTGTTCCCAATTAATTCTGAGCCGTCTTGGAAAACGTGATACGTGTTTTTGTGCTCTTCCCAAAATGAATTCGTTTCCAATACTTCACTATTAAAGAAATCTGCTACATATTCATATCTTGTTTTACCTAATTCGTCTATGTAATTATCCGTATTAGGGTCTGTGCCAATATAATGAATTCGCTTGAGTGATGACATAGCTCCGAGAATACGACCACCCCAACCTGCGGATGGGTCATACACATTGAGCACGTCTTGTGATATATGTTCTGTATATTTCTCATATAAGTATCTTGCTGTTAATGGTGGGAAGTTTACGGCTGGTTGTCCAAGTCCTAATCTAAATGCTTGAATGCCGGCTGGGAATATCTTTTGTCCTAAATTAAATACTCTAATAAAATATGTGAATTTCTCATCAGTTAATGTATCTAATGATTTTAAATTTGTAATATGAGATTCATCTATTAAATCTACATCAAATAACCCTCTAATTTCATCTGAACTTAAAACTAAATGAGTTGGATTTTTTTCTTTTGATTGTCGAACTATGAAAAAGTTTTTTGATTGATTTTTTTGTATCCATTCTATTCCACTACCATTACTTTCAACACACCTTGACCAAGAATACATACTATCTCGTTTAAATGTTCTTCGTATTATTTTATGAAAACTATCTCTGTAATCAATTGTAAAATAATCGTAAATGGAAGTTGCGTTCTTTTTAGTTCCAATTTTGGTTTTCAACATGGTAGGAAAGAATTGATTTACACCACTTCCAAATTTATTGTAATTTTGTATTACGTCAAATTTGCCAGTATCTTCATCTTTGGTTAGAAATTGTTTTTTACCCTGATGTAGTGGGTAATCTCTCAATTTACGAAAGTTCTTTTTTATTTTATCAGTATTTTGGCCAATAGTTGGAGGCACACCCATAGTGTCCCATTCGTATATTACGAACTCTCGTAATTCATCTATCCATTGTGTAGTTTGTGTATCGTCTTTCCATAATAGTTCTTCAAAAGTTATATTAACTTCTGATTCTAATAGACGACTTCTTTCGTAGTAGTATTTTTTCATAACCATTTTTTGTAGTGGAGCCGGGCGGAATCGAACCGCCGTGTTCTCTGTTTTCTTCGTAAAGTCATTCACAACTTAGTTAATTTCTATTAGTAGCAATTAACAAACAACTATGTGGATTTCTTTTGCACAGAACATATCCAGTAACTGACATTTTATTTTTATTCTCTAAATATAAAAAGAGAGTGTGTTTAACTTCTTTTATACTCGGGTGTTAAACAACCCAAGAACTCATGCCGCTAAAGCGTAAGTTGATTGGTAATCTGAAGTAGGTTCAACATAATTGTCAAATCCCATTTCTGAATTAGCTAAATGCCAATCCACTACCAAACCGTCTAGTGAATTATCACCATTTGAGTTTGTGAGTCTGTTGTAACAAGTCGTACTCAAACTTGTGTTGCACTCTATCGTCAAATAACATGAATCGAAACCAATTTCGGCCCCATGTGTTTACCATAAATTATCTTCATCTAAATCTTCATCGTTTCTATAAGCATCTAGTGGATCATCCAATTCATATAATAAATCTTCTATTAACTCCATAATAAGTTTCCAATCCTTGTCTTCTACAGCCTTTCGTAATAATAAAATTATCTTATCTATATTCATAAGTATCTCCTGATTTGAGATAAATATGGTTTTTTTATTTTTCTTGTTTTTTAATTCATTAAATGTGGTTTAGCTTCTATAATACCAGCATTTGTTACTTCTACAAATTCACATTTAGTTTGAAATTCTTCTATATTAGATGCACCTACATATGACATAGACGATCTTAATCCATCAGAAATATCATTTAATATACGTTTTGTTTTACCCTTGTATTCAACACGAAACGAATAACCTTCTACATTCTTGCTTTCATTTCTTTTTAATTTGTTTTCAAGGGAGGCTGAACCGGAGTATTTTTTATATAATCTTTCGTTTGGCCAGAGACCGTCTTTGTGAATTTCTCCAGGAGTTTCTTTTGTACCTGAGAGCAACGATCCCAGCATAACACTGTCAGCCCCAATGCCAATAGATTTACAGATATCAGCAATGTACCCAATCCCACCATCAGTAATAACGGGAACGTTATAAGTATCAGCAATGATGCAACAATCTTGAATGGAAGTGATATTAGGAACACCAACCCCGGTTTGTATGCGGGTAGAACACACTGAACCTCCTCCGATTCCCACTCGCAATCCATCAACTCCCCACTCACATAAGTCCTTTGCCGCGGTTCCGGTTGCAATCGAACCTCCGATGATTTCAACATCTCCTCTAAGTCCATTTTTTAACTCCCTAATTGTATCTTTTACTAATTTATGATGTCCGTGTGCTACATCTATAAGTAGTACATTACATCCGTTAGCTACTAATTCTTGTGCTCGTTCTAAGTAATCTCCGGTGACTCCTATGGCTGCACATAATGGTTTTCTTCTCCATCGTTTATTCATCGTTTCCATCTCATCTACAAATGACATATCTTCCTTTAAGTCATCCCAATCATCTTTATTCGGAGTGAGTTGACTGCTAAGTAAATTTCCGTTGAACTTACTATTCCACTTTTCCCACGTTTCTTCATATGAACTAAAATCTTTACCAATACCAAAAAACTTATCCCATTCAGTGTGAAGTTCGTTCATCATACGAGCTTGTTCTTCAATAGTATTGAATCTATGTAGAACACCAACTCCACCCCAGTCCATCATTTCTAATGCCATTTCGTAACCAGTAACAGTATCCATTGGAGAAGAAACTACTGGAATAGTTATTTCAGTATTCTTTGTGAAACGAGTTGTTAAGTTTATATCACTTCTGGATAGTATTTCACTATATTTTGGAACTATGCCAATATCGTCGTATGTTAATGCCTTTTTCATTTATTTTGTTTTCATTTTCATTTTCTTGTTTAAGAATCCAGTTCTCCCAAATGGCCATTTTGAATTATCCAATTTCATTATTTCGACATCACCTTGAATTTCATGATTATAGCAACACGTTGGACATAATGGGTCAATGGGTTTTCTTCTTGTAGTACTTCTTTTTGCAATCCACATGACTGGTAAATGTAATCATATATTGGCATTTTAATTAAACCGATTTATAAAACTTCTATTAAAGAAATAAAAACAAGTTGCAAAGAATACATCATCCACAGGAGTTGCTTCTGGCCAATTGAAATTCCATACTACTGTGAATACCAACCATGGACTAAACAACATAGCGGCTTTTAAAATTCCACTCCATTGTCCTTTTCGTTCCGGTAGTAGATGTTCATTCTTTATACGTATGAACGGTGTTCCATCATCATACCTTTTTATCACTCTACCCCAGTCACCCATTATACAAACCCAGTACTTTTCTTCCCACGAAATTCTTTTTCGTAACTCTCAGAGTGCTCGTGTTTAGCTCGCATGAGATTAATCCGGTCAACTGTATCATCGCAGTCTAAATCGAAAACCTCAACTGCGATAATTAATTCTTTGAGATGTGCGAGTGTCCACCCATCAGTTTCTTTAGCCCAACCTTTAATTTGTGGTTTAGATAAATTTTTAGATTTCTCTGTTAGATAAAGTATTCTATCTTTCAGGGAAGGAACGCCCACATAAGAAACTCTATCGAACCTTGATGGTCTGTTGATTATTCTATCAGGTAAATCTTCGGGGTAGTTCGTCGTAGCAATTACAATAGTATTTGAATGTTGAATCGAACCATCTAAGAATTCTAATACGGCCTGTTCTTCATGCCTATCTTTAATTAGCGAATCAATATCTTCCATTACGATAAGTACTTTCCTATCTGGTTCTATATTTTTAAATGATCGGAGTGCACTCATTAAATTGTAATTAAATATAAATACTACATTTCCTTGTGATATAAAATCTTTGATGATAAAGGAAACAGTACAAGTCTTACCACCACCTGGTGGGCCCCATAAAAGAAATCCACGTTTGTGTGGTTCTCCACGATCCAAATATCTATCCTTCATTGTCCAGAAAGTATCGAACTCATCTATAACGGTATCTGCCATTGAATCTGGAAATCTAATCAATTCACTAATATCCAAACTTTCCTTACTGAAAAAATTTCCGAATTGGTCATCTTGTGCCTTGTATAAGCCAGGTGGTAAAATATCAATTGTTTTAGAAGATGGTCTAAAGTTAGAACCTTGTTCTATATTGTATTGACAGAAATATTGTTCTCTAGTTTTCCCCGATATGTCATCAATTTCTTCGAATTCGCAACCATCCCACAAGTCTGGTGGTACATCTAGTTTAGGTATATTGGTTGTTCTCATAGATTCCAATACTTTTTCTAAACTTTTTTTTCTTTTTGCCATTTTTTACTTCCTTATTATTTTCAAATTAAATTCTTTAATAAATATATCAATCCACACCGAAACACCAAGATAAATGTTGGTATTAAAAATTAATCAATTTACTTTTATACTTCCCGAATACCATCTTCAAATACATGCTTTACTGTTGGGAAACGTAGTGATATTTTCCCAGTTTTATCAGTTGATTCTTCAAAATACTGCACAGTTATTTCCTTTCCGAGAATTAAATTATTATCATTATAATATCTATGTCGTTGGTCTAAACTAAATCCAGACCCAACAGATACTACTTCACCCTTATGCTCTATAATCACATTGGTTAATGTTTCTATCGTTTCTTCCAACCCAGTTTCTTTACTAATAATTCTGAACGGTCCTGTTTCTACTCGTATAACTTTGTATTCGGCATCAAACATCTTCTTTACTTTGAGTAAATTTCTTGTCCGTTTACCTTCATACTCATAATCACGACGAACCATAATACCTTCCCAACCTTTATCATTCGCCATATCTAACAATTCAATAATTTCAGCTTCACCATTTTTAATGAGAGTCATTTCTAATCGCTCTATGTAAGTAGAAACACCTAAATCATTCCAGGGCATTCTTTCGGTCAATGTTACATCTGATTTTTTAGAATCAAATTCATCGAGTGTTAAGCAATCAAACACTATATATTTTGGATTTTCGATTGTGTAATCTTTTTTTCTAATTTGACTTACTACCGCCGTAAAATCTTCGTTTCCGTTATCATCAACAATACACATTTCACCATCTAAAACAAAATTATTAAATCTCATATTTTCTAATGCTGTTTTGACTTTGGATAGTGTGTGGAATTCTTTTCCCTTTCGTGAATAAAAAGTTACCACCCCGTTTTCTTTACGTGTAATAACTCGCACACCATCTAACTTACGAGTCCAATACCAATCTTCTGTATCCCAATTTATTTTGTGAGCGTGGTCTTCGTATTTGTGAGCTAATGCTACATCAAATGTTGGAATCAAACCCGGAAATACTTTATTGATTACCTTGGCATCTGTCCGAGTTTTTAAATTCTTCTCCAATATATTATAAATCAATTCTTTATATTCTGAATATGTTTTTATAAATCCATTTGTTACTGATATTGCTTTATGTCCAGTAATTTCTCTGTTAGATAACATATCCAATAATTCAAATAAATCCGTGATAGTGTTCTCAAATAAATGAGAATTCTTTTGTAAATTTTTAGGGGATACTCCAAACATTCTATATGGGTCATATGTATATAATAACACATTTTTTAATGTGGGATATTTTGAGAGTATATCTATTTTATCATTTTTAGAATTTGTAGAATTTAACTCAATTGTCATATCCTTTAATTCACTTAGTATATGTTCTGTATTCATTTTTCTTCTTTTAAACATTCCACTCTAAATTTTCATCTATAATCACCGGTTGAGCGACAGGCGTCAAACAGTATATTTCTCCACGTGCAGTCAACCACTCATTCAGTATAAATGCTCTTACTTCATCGCGATCAAGTGCTGTAATAAAATAAATACTTTCAGTATCCCCTCTATCTCGTCTAAATTGTATGTAATATGAATAATACATTTGTTGTTTTTCCTTTTTTGTTACGACGTAATATACGACAAATATTTGGTAATGTCAATTACTTTATTAATCTTCTTTTAGAAACAACATAAATAACAAAACCATTTCACCCTCGGTGTGCCAAGTTTTATAATCTTCAGTAAGGTTGAAAATATTGACACCTGAAAAATCTTCATTGGACATTAATACTGGGTCGTATGAATCACCAAACTCATATGTATAGTAATATGATGGTTCTACTTCCCCACTTTCTTCTGTAGATACATCTGTTCGATCAAATCCATAATCTATAAATGTCCTTTCAGTTATTTTAGTTTCGTTCATAAACGGTACTAATTCTTCAATCGCTACTGTCTGCATAATACTCCTTTAATATTTCCTTCGCAGATTTGATTCCCAAGTCCATCTCACTTTGAGTATCTTGAATCCACTTGATTAATTCTAATATGTCTTGTTTATAAAACAATGGGTCACTGTGCTGAGATTCTTCGAGATACATAATTTTACCCTTGCCATCCGTTAAATCTATTCCTTCACAATCTATACGTTTGTAGAAAATTAACTCTTCTTCTAATTTTTTAATTTGTCTTACGTGGGCTTCGTGTGATTCACCAAGTTCAGTGTAAGCATCAAGTCCTACTTTTGGTATTGTATCATCTGGTTCTGTGTAAGATAGACACGCACAGAATTTACAAAAGTAATCCCCCATGAAATCATGTGCACCTAATTTTCCACAGTTATCACATTTTGCATCTTTATCATACAACATTTCTCTATTTTCCATTTTGTTTCTCCTTTATTTCATCTCTAATAACCATCATAATCTCTCTCTTTTAATTCTGGAAACAACCTTGTTAATTTTGAATTGTCAGGATATTTTATTTTCATTTCCAATTGTTTAACATAAACGGATACATCATAAGGTACTTCGTACATCTCACGCTTTTCTGTTTTTTGATTATAGCAATTTATATAATGTGTACCGTTACTTTTTTTCATTTAAATACCACTCCGGCTGTTTACTACACCAAGAATAATTCAAAAGAAACATATCAACTGCTCTTTCACAATCAGCTTTTTTCATATAACTACTATCACATACTTCTCGTTGTGCTGGTTTTATTTTATGCAAGTAATTAACCATCCAATGTTTGAATTCTTTTTCTGTTTCTTCAGACCAAGTATGTTTAAAGAACCAATTATCTTCTTGCATATCAATATCATTATAATTTACTCCTGCAAATAAACACATTGTGTTTAAAATAATATTGAGATGTGTACCATATTCTTTTTTCATTACAGCCCCCATACTCTATTTTTATCATAGATGAATTCAACTCCATCATAATCATATATATCCCAATCAACATCATCAGGTATTTCTAACACATCTAATGCTGAATAACGTCCGTTAGCATCTTCACCCAACTTTTCAACTACTTTTACTAAATTTTCATCATCACGGTTCAAATCCCACACAAAAAATGTATACTTACCAACACCAAACTTATCATCTTTAGCGGTCAACTCTAATTCTATACCAGACAAATCAGCATATTTTTCAATAGCCAAATCCGACAATCCAAATCCACCAAAACATCTGTTTATTACTATTTTTTTCATTATATCAAACTCCTAATTAATGTGAATAATCCAACTAATCCAAGTCCAGAGAATATACCAAAGTAAAATCCTTTACGTTGGAATGTTTCTGCTACTGCTATCAAATCCCACTGTGATACTGATACTTCTTTATCCATATCTTCTGTATTATTTATTTCCGGGAAATTCATTTTACCACCTCTAATTTTGCTAATTCAGTTTTTCCAAATTGTGTAACGTGAGAACTAACCACGTGTTCGTTTCTATCGAAATTCTCTAGCCATTGTTGATGACGCAACACTTGATGTAAATCATACGCTAATTCACTATCTTCAGTATGTCCAAACATTTGATTGTAATCATAATCAGAATCTAACGTTTTTAATAATTCACGTTGTTTATCATTTAACTTTTCTAATGATTTATCATCCCATGTAATATCATCCAATGCATATTTTAACTGACCAACTAACTGTCTCATTAATGAGTGAGTTGCTCGATTTAAAATATCGAGTTGTTTTTCATTTATTGTTAATGTGTATTTTTTCATTTGTAGCCTTTATTTAGTCACCCTATAATATACAACATATTTTTGTTAAAATCAAGTAGTTTTTTTCATTTGTTTGTGAAATTTATTTAATTGTGCGGCTAATAATTTAGTTTGTTGCTTATTTAACAGAATACTATCTGCACTTAACTCACCGTGCCATAGTGCTCTCCAAATATAAGATACTCGTTGTCTCAAAGTTGAGCTTCCCCAATTACTATATCTCATCATTGAGATTTCTATATCGTCAGTCCAATCTTTCCAAAGGGTTATTCTTATAGTTGAACAGCCACATTCACAATCAACATAGTATTTTTCTTTATCATTTTTCATTAGTCCACCAACGTTTTTTTAATATTAACTTCTGAGCCCATTCGAATTACAATCTTCTTAAACCAGATAGAGTTCATAACTTTATCAAATTCAACTTTTGGATTATATCTTTTGTTTGTTTTTTTATCTCTCATAACACCTAAATCTACACATAATAAACGACAAAGTAAAGGATTATTTTGAATATTTTTTCCAAAGTCTATTACATTCTATCATATCTCTTTCTCTAATTTGTGTAGTTGGATAACATCCAATCATAGACTTAACCCGAAGAATATCACTTCGTTCAACTAGTGTTTGAGACGAAGAAGTAGTGAATATAATTCTTCGTAATAACTTATCTAATTTCTCTGTTATAGTATTTTGTTTAAACATAGTATATACCCAATTATCATTAAATGATGGAGTTGATAATATAATTACCTTACTCATCTTTGTATTTTTTCCATAATTCATTACACCGTAACATTTCAGAGCGACTTATCTCTCCATCATTTATTAGTCTATTCATTATATTATAGATTTCAAGCGTATGGTCTTCACTCCAATATGCCGCTCCGCAATTAATGATAGCATTACTTAACTTTTTCAATTTATTTTTTACTTTGTAGAAAAAACCTTTATGATTATCATCTTCATTCATGTTAAAATCTACAATTATTCGTGCGTATAATTCACTTGCACTTAATTTAGAAAGTTCATCGGCATTATAAATTTTATGTTTAATTCCTGGGATTTGTAAGTCTCCAAATACAGTATAGGAATCAGTGTTCGTATAATACTTAAACTTTTTAATTACACCTATACACTTTAGTAAATCTAATCCCTTATCTACGTGAGTGTATTTTGGCATCTATATCTCTATAATGGTTACTGGATTTGTTAGTTTATATTGCTCGTTCATCACAGAAACGTTAAAACATTCAGTCACACTATCATCATTCCATTTGATTGTTTCTTTCATTCCACCCGAACCGTGGATATGGCCGAACATTGCAACTTTAGGTTTAACTCGTTCTAAATAATTTTTAAAGTGAATACAACCTAATGGTCTTTCGTGTTTATATTCTGGTGTAACTGAATCTAAAACTTTATATGGGGGGCCATGACAAACTACAACATCAGCTTCTGGTGCATTCTCCCAAAATATTTTTGATTGTCTTTCTGTAAGATTGAATGCCCAATTATTAAATTCGGGTGTGAAGTTACTACCGAAGAATTTAAGTCCTTCTATCTCTACTACTGTATCGTGTATGTACATAGAATCACATTCATTATCTATGACTTCTGCGTTATACGGAAAATCTTCAATCCCTAAGGAGTGATTTCCAGCAATCCAAAGTTTATAGTCAAACTGTGTTTGGCCTTTCATCCAATATATGAAATCTTGAAGTTCAGTTGGTTTATCTGTGTATGTTGCATCACCTGCATGTACTAGCACCGAAGTAACATCATCTGAAATTTCAGGTACATCAAATGAATAATCACAATGATTATCCGATACTGCTATTATTTGTATTTTCTTCATAACCTTTTAATATACGACTTTATTGTGTTAAAGTCAAGTCTTTTTAATGGAATAAATATACTCCACGTGATAATATTATAGTTATTATCGCGCTTGTTTTAATCCTTTCATTATATTATCAAGTTCACTTCTTTCTATATATATAACTTTTCATTTCTTTTAAAATTTCTTAAAAAGAATCCATCTTCACCTTTGATATACTGTTTTTCATCTGTGTCCGATACGCTATCTTCATCCGCTTCATTGAGTTCCTGCAGGATGTAGATTATTATTCCTATTTGCCACACCAGTAGTGAGCAGAATAAAAATTCCTTAATTGCCACTCATATCCTTCTTGAGTCCCCCTAAATAATTTAATATTCTTGCTATTTTTCCACTCTCAACTCTATATGCAGTTTTATCAATTTGTTTTTTATCTTTCATCATTTCTACAGTTTTTGATTCTTTTTCCCAATGCTTGATGAGTTCATCAGTATTCATCTTAGAAAGTGCTTTAGCTTCATTTACAGATTCTTTAAATGATGTTTTAAATTCCTGACTCATGGACTTACTCTGTGCTTGGATTTCCTCTCTAATCATTTCTCTTAATTGTGTTTTAGTTATTTTCATTTTATTTATATCCTATAGTTATATGATTATAAATATACAAAACTTTTTTTTAATCCCATAAACTGAAAAAGTATAAGCTTTATCATAATATTTCTCCTAATAATAAAAAGCTATGTTTAGTTTCAGTTCTTACAATATGTACGTACTTTTGACTTTATAGTTAATTTTCTTTTTACCATCTTCATCTATATACTCTATGTCAAAATCAAAGCTAGGAACTGACCCAAAATAATAAAATCTCACATCTACAATTTTACCCTTAGTAGCAGGAATTTTTTTCGTTTTCCCATGAGCAGTAACAACCTTATACCTATCATAGGTTACATTACTTCCTTTGAGTTTATTAATCGCAGACTTTATTAACTTATCCTCAGTAGTATCTCTAGCCTTTTCAGCACCATCTGCTATACCATTTCCAAGAGCATTAATTTGCTTTGAAGATACCGTGCCTTCATTCAATATTTCCTCTCTAATCATTTCTCTTAATTGTGTTTTAGTTATTTTCATTTTATTTATATCCTATAGTTATATGATTATAAATATACAAAACTTTTTTTTTAATCCCATAAACTGAAAAAGTATTCTCCAATCAATTCAAAGGAACGTTTTACAGAACTATTCAATTTTTCATACTCACCGTCTTTTTTGTAATCGTAGTCAGCATCATGGATTAGTTTGGCACACTTGAGCCCGTAAATGATTTCCCCATACACATTCTGCATACGTTGTTCTGCTTTCTCACTCGCTTCATCTGTTGGATTTCCATCTTCATCAACTCCATCTTTTTCATCGTAGAAAGCCATTGAAACACCTACGTGGTCTTTTTTCAAGCTCTCAAACATTGGAATTAGAATTGTGACTAAATGGTAATCAATCCCCCAAGTATCCTGGTAAGAGTAGCCTTGTTTTGCTCGTTGGTAGTAATGCTTCAAAGCCCCTGGTCGAATTTTATCCCACCAGTCGTTTAAAACTTTTTGGTGAAATGGAAAATAAATCCAGTCTTCCCATTTTGCTATAAACCAATTTCGTTGTGAGTCGCGATAATCCATCATTTCTCTTAAGTCTGTGAAACATACATCTCCACCATCAGTGGATATACATCCTTCGCAAGTTTCTTCATTGTGTTTTTTCATTTTACCTCTTCCATTTTTATTGATTTATTATTAACTTCTACATCGTAGTAAATAGTTTTCGGTTTTGGCTTATTCATATTGTTTACATCTAATCGTATTCTATTTCTAGCATGCGACGGATCTCCAGATGCATGTCCTTCTAATGATGTGTATAATCCATACCATCTTTTTTTATATGGTTCATGAACTGTAATTCCCAAATCATTTTTCCACGATTTTATTTTATATTTGTATTTCATTTGTTTCTAATATCCTCTAAAATTTCTATTATATTCTGTAGTCCTTCTTTTATCATGTTAAATAAAAATCCTACTACTACTAATATAGCAAGTTCTATCATATTAATCCCCGCCGTCTCATATCATCTTGAATCACATCGCAATACTCTTTACTCGTTTTGAGTGATGGAGCATCACCTGTTAGTTTTTCCATTTCACTACGATAATGTTTTATACCATCCAACTTTCTATCCTGTTTTATAAAATCTTCTATATCAAAATCTATAGTGAGTTTGTTGCTTGACCCTGCACCATTCTTGATTTTGTTTCGTATTCTCCATATTTTATTTGCCGCTTTCATTGTTTCAGCTAACGTTTCCCGTTCTGTATCAGCATCTGGCATTTTTTTACCTGTATGAAAATCTCTTACTACATTCATCATAACACTTGCAGATATTAAATGGTCGTCAAATAATTCATTGTCAGTAACTTCATCTGATTCAGTTTCTTCTACTAATTCAATTAGCAACTGTAACTTATCTAAAGTTTTAGTGTATTTAGTCATATTGTGTTAGGCTACCACCATGGGGAATAAAGTTACTTCTTTGCCGTTAGCAAGTTTCTTTGTTATATCTTTATTTTCAAACCAATGCATTACTAAATCTTTTAAGAGTTCTAAGTCAATTACTTTTGTAGGTTGAACTACAGTTGGTTCACTATTACCTATATCACAGTAAAGAAAATCTACAACATAGTATTCATCTGGACAATGTTTATTTAACTTATGTCGCATTTCTTTTATGCTATCTGGAATTGATAGTTCCAATGGTTCTAATTCGGGGCTAATTACTTTCATCTATAATCACCGTATTTTCGCTAATATCAGTTTCAAATAGTATAGTATCATCGGGAATATCATTTTGAATATGCATCCAAACTTCATTCCCATTAATTAATAGTGGAAATTCAGCTGAATATGTTTTTATAAATTTAATTAATTTGGCTTCAGACATACTTAAATCTTCATACCCACCATTGGGAATAAATTTACTAACTTATTATAATTTTTCATTTTATTTATCCTATATTTATTCTGTATTATAGATATGTCCAGAAAAGCGTTCATCTTTTTCTTGCGTTAAGTTTCTTAATGTGAATCCAGTATCATCAAATACGTCACCTAACATTTCTGTCTCGTCGAATTCGATAATGTCGCCAGGCAACCAATTTAACTTATCTGTAAGATCGTCTGGTAAAACTATGTATAGTTCACCGTCAGTATCTTTTTGTACTTTTGTGCTCCATGTTGTTGATGGTTCACCTCGTTTTGGACTGTTATTCATTTTGTAACTCCGTTTTGTTTATAAAAATCATCTAATTCATCTGCACCTAACATCTCAAATTCTATCACATCAAATGGGTGTCCCTCTAATGGTCTGTATAAGTGAGTTATTCCATCTTCATCCATCCCCAAGAATAACCAGCCTTGTCCATTCCACCATACATAATCATTGTTTTTCATTTTATTGATGCCATTGAACTGTAGCTTGGTTTAAATGTTTGCGCATTTGTTCTTCTACGATATCCCAATCAAAACTACGTCTCCATTTAGAAATATTAGTATGTTCGATATAATCTTTGATAACATCTCCCAATTTTGCACTATGTAATTTTAATTTCATTGTGCTCATTTTTGATTTTTCATACTGACTATACATTTCTACTGGGACATCGTCTATTTTGTCTGTGCCGTACTTTTCGGTTAATTGTTCGTATTTCATTTTATTTCTCCTTAAAATAATCTTTCTTGTGTAGTATGTTTTTCGATTCTTTCTTCTGCAATGTTGAAATATGTTTCATCAATCTCAATACCTATAAAATCTCTATTAGTTTGTTTACAAGCAACTCCTGTTGAACCTGAACCCATAAAAGGGTCTAAAATAATTTGTGTTTCATCTGTATTATTTTTTACAAATATTTCAAGCATATCCACATTTTTTTCAGTAGGGTGTAATAATTTACTACTTGAAATTTTAGGAAATTCCATAACATCGGACAATCTTTTTTCTCTAAACAAACTTCTTCCTTTATGTGCATAAATTATAAATTCGTGTTTCGGTGCGTATGATGCCTTTAAATCTCCAGAGCCATGATTATTTTTAACCCAGACAATAATATTTTTTATTTTGAAATATTTTTCAATAGATTGTTTAAATTTATCAACATTATGCCAACTACAAAAAATATATAAAGATGAATTATTATTAAGAATTTTATCTGATTTTATTAAAAAATCTTCAAGCCAAATTAAATTTGAATCATTTTTTATTTTATCAAATTTTTCTTTCACAACTCTTCTATTACTTTGAAAAGACATTCCATAAGGTGGGTCTGTAATTATAGCATCGACCTTAATCCCATCTTCAATCATTCTATCCATTGCTATTAAGCAATCTTCATTATAGAGTTTCGTTTTATTTCTCCTTAAAATAATCTTTGTTGTGTTTCTTTTATTCTTTTCTCTGCTATATCACAATACTCACTACTCATCTCACTACCTATCCAATTTCTATTATTTAAAATAGCCATCTTTGCTGTTGTTCCACTTCCCATAAAAGGGTCGTAAACAATATCATTTTCATTACTCCAACTTATTATGTGGTCATTCGCTAATTGTTCTGGGAATTGAGCAACGTGATTAGCTGTATTATAACCGCCAGTGTTATACTTCCAAACATTACCTTTCTGTTTTTTATCTTTGGTTTTTAAAGATGTTTGTGTTTCTCTTAATCCTATACCAATTTCATTAGTTTTCCTGCTTCTTTTTATTGTTTTGCCAGCGTGAATACAATCAATCATTAAAGGATTAAAAGACTTTGGTTTTTCTTTACTGAAAACGAACATATATTCAAACTCTTGCTCATATCTTTTATGTGTTAGTGGTATAAAATTTGCTTTTTGGTAAATCATAGTGTCATTCAGCCTAAATCCACATTCTTTTAAAAATAATGCTTGTTTAAAAGATGTTCCTGTCTCACTTCCTTTTATTGTTGCATCTCCAACAATCCAAACTACTACACCGCCTTCTTTAGTTACTCTATACAATTCTTTAGCTATGCTTTCAAAATCAAAACTATAACCATTGTACGTCCTTAAATTGTCATAAGGTGGAGATGTTACTGTTAAGTCAATAAAGTTATCTTCCATTCTTGCCATTGTATCAAGGCAGTCTTCATTATAGAGTTTCATTTTATTTCTCCTTAAAATAATCTTTGTTGTGTAGTATGTTTTTCAATTCGCTTTTTAGCTATCTCAAAATAATCTTTGTCTATTTCAATCCCTATAAAGTCTCTATTCAAGTTTTTACAAGCTACTCCTGTTGTTCCACTTCCCATTGTTAAATCAACTACTGAATCATTTTCATTGCTAAAAGTCTTCATCAAATCTTCAAGCAACAATACAGGCTTTTGCGTTGGATGGTAACCGTCATAATCCTTTTTGTATTTTAAAATATTTGATTTGTATTTTTTACCTTCCCATAGGTTAAAGGTGCTTGCGAACCTTTTAAAACAATTAAAATGTATTTCCTTTAACTCTTGGTATTCCCTATTAAAAAAACCAGTTACTTCTCTTAATTTTAAATAATGTTTTTCAGGTATCATTGATGGTTGCAATGAACTACACCAATGGTAAGCGGCTCCACCGTGTCCTTTTGTATTTAATCCACAAACACCACACATTTCATCAAGTGTTAGTTTTGCTTTTTTACGTTCTATATTTAAGTATTCTCTATAACTATCATCTTCACCATAAGTTCCGTGAGAGCCTTTGCTAAAAACTAAAACATCTTCATAATAATTTAAAGGTGCTTTTTTAGCTGTTAAAGCATTTGCAAAATGGTCTTTCTCCCATATCATACTATAATTAAATGGTAAGTTTGGCAGTGCTTTATTTATTAATTCATTTGTAAATGGTTGCTGTGCTGTTAATATCATTTTGCCGTTTTTTCTTAAAATACGATTTGCGATTTCCATTATTTTATTAATATCAATAACACTATCCCATTCAGTTTTCCCTTTCATTCCATGATTTATGCTTTCACTATTTCCTAACCCTTTAACAGTTCCATAAGGTAAATCAGTCAATATTAAATCAACACTTCCATCTTTTATATGCTTGTGTTGTTCTAAACAGTCACCTTTATAGAGTTTCATTTTATTTCTCCTTTGTTAAATTGTTCCGTAAACAATACTAACAACAATTATTACCGTGATTGCTATTAATCCAAAAACAAATACTATATTATCATCAAGTTCAATCTTCATTTTATTTTTCCTTAAAATAATCTTTCTTGTTTAGTATGTTTTTCAATTCTTTCTTCTGCAATTTTAAAATAGTTTTCATCTAATTCAATACCTATAAAATCACGATTTGTATTCATACAAGCAACTCCTGTACTTCCACTACCCATTGTTAAATCAACTACTAAATCGTTTTCATTACTAAATGTCTTAATCAAATCTTCAAGCAACAATACAGGCTTTTGCGTTGGATGGTAACCGTCATAATCCTTTTTGTATTTTAGTATATTGCTTTTGTATTTGTTGCCTTCCCATAAGTTAAATGTACTTGTATGTCTTTCATTTATCTTTTCAAGCTCACTGTAATTTAAAAATCCATCCATATTATTAATTCGGTATTCTGTAATTAAAGCTAAGTATGTTTCTTTTTTGCAAAGTTCAAATTGTGAGCTTTTTATTCTAAAAACGTGGTCAGCTCTTTGTCCTATTGCCTCAATTACATTTTTCTTTTTAAGTCCAATAAAAGAAAGCACGTTACCAAAATACGTTCTAAGTGGGTGCAAGTTTTCAACATCATACTTTTTGCTAAAAACTAAAACATCTTCAATATAACTTACAGGTGCTTTATTTGACACTAAACAATTTGCAAAGTGCATTTTATCCCAGTACATATTATAGCTATGAGGTAAGTTAGGAATAGCTTTTGATATTAATTCAGTTGTAAAAGGTTGGTTAGCTGTTAAAATCATCTTGCCATTTTTTCTTAATATCCTATTGGCTATCTGCATGACTTGATCGGTATCAATAGTAATATCCCACTCAGAAACATTATATTTTTTTTCTTTTGCTACCCTGCTATTACCCAACCCTTTAACCGTTCCATAAGGCAAGTCCGTAAGCACCAAATCTACACTTCCATCTTTTATATGCTTGTGTTGTTCTAAACAGTCACCTTTATAGAGTTTCATTTTATTTTTCCTTAAATGTTTTAAGTTTTCCATTTTGAGCTGAATACCATTTGTTCATATACCTAAATTCAAATCCTTTATCTCTCATACAAATAGCAATTTCTTCACCATGTTTAGTTTTTAAAACAACTCCGTTATAAATCTCTTGCAGGATTATTGTGCCTTTTTTGTCTGTTGTTACTTTCATTTTATTTCTCCAAACTTTTCTTCTAACCACATTGTACATTCTGGACAGTAGTATGAATCGTGTTTTTCATTATACCACGACACTTTGTGCTCTTTACATAAATTTATATTGTGTTTATGTTTCATTTACATAAACCTCTGCTGTGTTTCTCTTTTTCTATTATACTCTTTATACATTCCATTACAATCTTCTAAGTTGTTTTTTGTTGGTGGACAATTACGAATTGAATCAGTATATTCTTGAGTTGTGTATTTTCTCGGGTATAATTGATGACGGATATGATGCCTCATATTATCCACGAACTCTTTTTGCCTATTCTTTCTCTCGGAATCTGTAACTGATGTTTCTTTGATTAGTTTCCATAACTTATTTAATTTTCTTCCTATTGGATGCCTCTCTAAATCTGGCATATCACCGTCCATTAGATAAATCAATTCATTCTTTACATCAAGCTTAGTTTCAAGACTTTCTAATTTACTTAGTTCTATTAAACCAGATCGTGTACGTCTATCGTTAGTTTTCTGTCGCGTCAGGCGAACCATATTTGTATCATCAATATTAGTGTAGTGAGCATAGTTATCAAAAAAATTACTCTTTTCTAATTCTTCTAACGCGTCGTGGACAAATGGTTGCATATAAACATCACTCATATTTTTTACGATTTTCTATCCATTGTTCTAAATTCATAACCGGTTCGTCAGTATTCCATAAAGATTCTGATATCAATTCTTTTACTGGTCTATTTTCGTTACCAAATCTTGCGGACATTTCATCATTTACATATAATGTAGTATCTAAACATTCTGCAATTTCCTTTAGAGTATCACCATCAATAGTAATCGAAACGTCGCCATGCCACACTTTCCCATATTCTGGCATCACTACATTTGCATTAAACACAATTAAGTCTACTGGATGCTCTTGATGATAGTGTGATTTAGAACCTCCAATCATTCGACCATAGAAGAAGTTATGTGCTTCAAATATCTTTTGAATATCTTGAATAGTTGTAGGTGGTTTCCAATCACTTGGATAAAGTCCTGGGTCTTTTTTGATGTTAGTCATTACTTAGCACGTCACTATCAGGAACATTAAAAGTAACAAAACGATTTGAAATTCCATCTTGTCTTGTCAGTGATACAGTATAACTATTTTTTACTAATGCTATAATCAAAGCATCCATAGTACTTTCATCTACTATTTGTATATTAATTGTTTTCATTTAAAACTCCCTTGTTGTATATTAACTGTTTTCATTTAATACTTCCTTGACTTCCATGAAGAAATCATTGTCATCGTTTTTAACTAACCACACATTCTCAAATAAATAGAGATAGTCCCCCCATGACTTATCAAAATAATCTAACATTGTTTCCAAGTTAGAAAATTCATTTATTTCTAAATCATCACCTCTGTCTCTATGATATGCCATTGTAACATCTTTCAATTCAATTTCATTTCCTCTTATTGGGAATGTTTTAAAATTATTTTGTGTTTCAATGTCGTCTCGTAAGTATGATAATGATCCGAGTTTAAGTAACTTATCTACTTTATTTTCATCAGTAAAACTATCTACTAATGTTTGTCCAACCCCTTCTGGATACCCGTCGAAATGACAATATACTGCCTTGAATGTTTCGTCTGGTTGTTTCTTTGCTATATATGACCGAGTGCTCATTTTTTATTCCTCATTTGTTGCCTTAATATACTACGAAAAATCGTAAAAGTCAAGCTTTATTTTTAATTAAATTCTATTGTGATTATTACAACATTCAACATCACAATAATTATATAGTTGTATTTTACTTTTACCCTTTAAGTCCGACCTATCTATTTTAATATCAGACTTTCTATATATTGGCATTTCTTCAAATGATCCAAGAGGTGGAACTACGTGGTATACTAATGGATTAGTTGCCATCTTTCCACAATTATGACATTTTCGTTTTATTGGTGATTTTATTTTCTTCTTCAAGTGATTGGACCTCCAGTATAAATTTCCCATTTTCCACTATCTATAAGCGGTTTAGCTTTTTTAATATTTTTCAAACGTCAAATCTCTTTCTCTAATTCTATAAAAATCACAATTTAATACTTCTTTTATTTCATTCATACGCTCAATATCTTTTTTCTTTAACTTGCCATTAAAATAATGGTTATCTTCATCCCATTCTATCACTATATTATATATCGATTCATAATAATCCACAAAATATCCAGCTACCTTTTTCTCTCCGCCATTCATTGCATGTTGTCCATTCCATCCATTATATTTATTTAACCAATCAAAGTACTCGCAAGCAACTTTATTAAAACCAATAATGCTTCCGGTTAATCCAATTCTTTCAATAACAGCTTCTCGTTTATTTAACCTATTTAATTTACCTTCGTCAGTTTGATAAAATTTAAGTAATGATTTTCTTATTTTATCTTTAACATCTTTTCTACAAGATGGATTTTTATATCCTGCAAATCTTCCTTTATTGGCATTGCTAATTTTTTCACAGGTTTCTTCTGTTACTTCTCTATTAGAATTTCCATCAGCAGTTAATTGTGAATATTCACTACAAACAACCGGCGCGTTTGGAAATTTATTTTTATATTCTTGAAATGTTATATTGTGAGTATCTAAATGTCTAAAATGTATTTGTCTTAGTTTTTTCCCACATATTTGACATTTCATATAATCAATATTTTCAATACCTGATAGAAGTTTCCATTTTCTTTTGTCTAAATTTCTATTATCTATACCACGACACTTAATAGAACAATAATATTTATATCCAGTTCCTATATTTTTAAATTGAGTTTTATTACTACATTCGTCTCTACTACATAATATTTCATTATCATTTTCTGCCATGAAATTTTGATAATAAGTCTCGTGAGATATATTAGGGTGATTTTTTGATAGATGTCGTGATAACCACATCATTGTTTTAAAACTTTTATTACAAATTTGACATTTCATTTTATTTCTCCTTAGTAGATTATTAATGTTATAGAACAAGTAATCCTTACTTACTAAGGTTTCGGGAAACGGTAGCAACTCCGCTGTCCTTGTCCTATAATAAATATCATTTAATTTAAAATTGTCCATTTTTTGTCATTACCTAAATCATTCATAACCTTTTTATATTTTAAATTTTTAATTTCTCCTGTTATATTATTTTTTACTTTTACTTTATCATTTCTTTCGTACATTTTATCATTTTTAAACGGAACTATTTTTTTCTCATAATCAAATATTGTTTTTCCGTTAAGATGTGAAATTTCATGTTGTACAGCGATTGCTTCAAGTAACCGTAAATCTTTATCATCTGCATTTTCTTTTTCCCAAATTCCTTTACCACTGTTTGTTGAAACTCCACTAAAATACCAATTACTTTCTTCTTGTTCTGTATGTACTATAATATTCTTATATCGTTTGGTGTGTACACCTTTCTTTGGATATGAGAGACATCCCTCATAAAAATCTATTTCGTCCCATTTTTCAATTACTGTTGGGTTGATTAGTATAAGTGGTTCTCTAACATTTACTACTGCTACTTGAGCGTCTATATTGCACTGTGGGGCTGCCAATCCGATTCCCGATTTATTTTTACTTAAAATCTGGAATAATTCTGTTGCTATTTTTAACCCATCTTCAACTGAAACTTTTTTGAGTTTCTTATTTATAACCGGATTATGTTCTTTGTTGCAATTAATTATTTTTCGCATAAACCATCCTGTATACCTTATATAATCTGTTACAGTATTTAAAATCTAACTCACTTATATAACCGTCATCCATATAACCATATTCAAGTTTAGTAACATATTTAAAATCACTACTCCAATCTCTATCTGTACAATTCAATTCCTTACCTGGTGGTATTTTATACTCACCACCATTAACACGTTTTTTATTGTAGTCCGCCCATTGAATCATAGTTGACCGTAAATGTTTAAGTTTTTTTAATACAGTATTCATCCCCACGTTTTCTTATTATACAACACTACTTGATATTCCAACAGTCTCCCACATTCATCACAGAAAATTGGAGTGATTGATTCAAAATTACTATATTGATTCAATACACGTTCACAATGATTTTCAACTTGTTCCCACTCTTCTGGTACGTTCTTATTTAGAGTGTGTTGTTCAACACTTTCATCACAACATTTAGTTCGAAATGCATATAGTTCCGCATCGGGATTCTCTTTGGACTTAAAATAATTTCTATCCATTATTGTAAGTTCGGACATCATTTGTCTAATGCCGTTGAATTACCATCTATCACCCAAACTCCACGGAGATATTCTTTAAGTAACCCACTTTCTGCATTACGACGTAAAACAAAATCTTCGTGGGTTTCGTTATCTAATCGCTTAGGACCTTTTAATCCTGCAGAGATTTGGTATCGTTCTTCCAGAAATACTTCCTGACTCATATACTTTTGACGTGGTGTTCCTTCTCCTGGTTTTGTTATTGGCTTCATTGGTTTTAATGTCATTTTATTTCTCCCATCTTTTTTCTGTAAAGTTCAGCGTCAGGATCATCTTTTGCCCAGAATTTAGTTCCATCCTTTAACTCATACTGTTTATAATTATGAGCTATATGAAACGGTGTATCTTTTTTCTTTTTTCTTGCCATTATTTTATTGCCTCTGTTAATTTAATACCTGCATTAAAACCCATATTATAAGCATTATCTATTTTAGATTCTATACCAGTATCTATTATATTCCACCATAACATTGCTGATACTATCCACATCCACGTTGATATTTTTAATCCAAACATAGTACTGGACATCTGTTCATTCATCCACATTGTAACAGTATTAAATGGTTTTATAACCCAATTCATTAATTCCATATTTATTCTTCTCCGAGTTTGTGATTTAAAAAATCTTTTTGTTTTTTGATTGCTTTCTTTAACGCTACTTTCCGTTCCTTATCCATAGCAAGTAACATCTGTTGTTTAGTTCTACGTTTCGTTTTCTTCTTGGATGGTATAACTTTCGTAGGTTTTAATGTACCTTTGAGTTTAGGTTGTTCTTTACCCTTATGAAAAACATTACCATCCACATCAACAAATTCTGACATCCAATGCCATCCAACTGGACGACCGGTTGGACTATATGCTGATTTTGATTTTTCAACTGGGTAGTCTCGTGCCATAACCATATTAACACACATACTACACTTTACGGATACCGCTTCATCTCCTACACTTTTAACTTCACGTCCACATGAACATTCCATATAACGAATTCCATCTACTTCATATGAGTTACTTACTTTTTGTTTCATTTTGTTTTCCTTTGTTTATGCGACACCAATGTCGCCTGTTTGTATTGCGTCATTAATTTTTTCTTCTAATACATCATCTAGTATGTCATCAAATGTTTTACCACTATTCCAATTATGTTTACTATCCATAAATAATACTGGTTGTCCATGCTCTACTTTTAAATTTTCATATGTAGCGTCCTTATCAACTTCAATCAAATGTAAAATCATATGGTCATTCATATCTTGAAATAAATCCATCATTTCTACCATTTCATCTTCTGTCTTACCGTGGTATATTGTTTTAATGTCATTTGAGTTTATGCCTATGTCATCATCCGACATTACAAGTAACCAACTTTTAGTATGCATCTTCAGATCCTTTATATTCTATAAATGGGATATTATTATCAAATTTAACATTACCTTCAACATCAGTATCTTCAAATAAAACATTCATTCTATTTCCAATGGATTTTTTCAATCTTTCCGCTTTATCCATTAATTGCCAACGACTATATTTTTCTGACCAAACTGGAAAATTCTTTGGGACCGTTTTAATAGTAACAGATATTGTATTTTTCCAATAAGTGTTGCTAGAAGTTATCGAAGCATTAAATCCCATTTTCTTTAACATCGGAATTAACTCTTTACGATATTTACCTGCTAATTTTTTTACTTCATTATATACCATATGATTTTGTCCTTTTAGTTTCCTTTGATCTTACAACAAAAAAATGAGAAAGTCAAGTGTTATTTTTTATAATTCTGGGTGTGATTTGTCAAACCAAAAATCTTCATCATTAACATATTCCATATCTATATAGTCCATAATTTCGCCAGCAAGATTTTCATTAAATTTCCAAAAATCATCGCCAGACATTTCATTAATTTTTGTTATGTGAACTTCATCACTCGTTACATTCCACGATACATTATAATAAATATTAGTATCTTCATCAAAATACTCAAACTCTTCATCAAAAAACCAAGTCATTTATCTATCTCCTAAATATTCTGGTTCTGATATCATATTTAATACTTCATCATCATAAAGTTCTATTCCAACATTTTCTTCATATGCTCTCATAGGCATTTCTTCATTATATTCCAATTCAATATCATATAACTCACCAACATCAGGACCGTCATATCTATCATCTATGAAATTTAATTCTGTATCATTTGTCGAGTTCATTAGTTTCTCCATTTAATTTCTATTAGAATATACGGAAAAGATCAATACAAGTCAAGTGTTATTTTTGTTTATTTATTTTTATTTTCTACGACTGGATAGTGTATTCCACGATCTTGTGGGACTGTTGGAGTTTCCTTTATAACTTTTGTTTCTTCTATAACCTTATCTAACTTTTTTTCAGTAATATCCGGTTCTATTGTTTCTTTAACAAGTTTCTCAAATAATGGTTTATCTTCACCATATAGTTTCCACCACTTTTTTCGTTTCTTTGGTTCTGTATTTTCTGGTGGAGTGTGATGTTCTGCTCTATGAACCATTGCTATGTTATATGCAATAACTAATACGACAGCCATTGGGTCAAACACGAAAATGAGGATGAATATAAAAAACTTAACTACTGTATCTATATCGGTTTTGAATGTTCTGGCAAGATAGATAGCTGGACCTACATCAACACCGGTTTCAATTAATACTGTTTTTAAATCTCCAATATCTTCTTTAATATCTAATATTTGTTCATTTAGGTTTAAAATTTTTGGGTTGTAATCTTCACGGAGTTTTCGTCTGGCTGTAATATAGTTGTCCGGTAATAATGCTACAGATTGTTCTAATTCACTTTTTAGATATACCTTATCTTCTTCTAACTGTTCTAATCTATCTTCTTTGTAAATCAGTTTTGTAGATTGTTTCTCAAACTCTACTGTGGCCCCTTGATAGGCATTGGATAAGAATCCGAATATACCTGCTGATGTAATTCCAACTAAAGTTATTGTTCCAACCAATAGATAAGTTTTCATAAACCCATTTATTTTAGTCCAATACCGATATAAGAATGATGCTGTTACTAACTTTGCAAACTCTAATGATCCTGCCATTATCACTACTGCTAATGCTGCTCCGGCGAATAATTTTGATAATCCATATACTGAATAGAATGCCGCACTACCCGCTACGAGTAGTGCTGCTAATCCTACTAAATATGGAAATGTTTTACTATTTTGCGTCTCCACATGATCTCTCCAATTACTTTGTTATTCATCTTCTAACTCGATGAGATTTAAAATAATAGATATTTTATCTTCCATTATTTCTAATCTACCAGCGAGTTCTTTTACTGGAATAACCTTTCCTTCGGCGTCGAATAAGTTTGACCTTAATCTCTCCATCGAAAGTTGTAACTGTTCAATATGTTCTAATATTCTATTTTTTCTTAACATTTAATGTATCCTTAATAGTAATAAATATAATATATATTAACTATTGTTTAGATTCTTCTACTGATGCTTTTCTATATCCGGTAACTAATTTCTTCAATTCACCGAGAGCTTTTCGTGCTCTACCACCTGCTGCTTTGTTACCCTTTTCAGAATATATTTCATGGTTTTCTGAAAATTCAGTGTATAGTTTAGTAATCTGTTCGTTTAGTTCATTTAATTTACTCATCGTTTTTCTCCTCGTTAATGTTTAGTCCGAGAGATTTTAACATTCCCTCTTTCACTATTTCTTTATTTTCTTCTGGGGTATCTTTCCATTGCCAAGCGTAAGTTCCTTTGAGTTCATGTATCTTCTCTGTAAGTTTCTTTACACTTTCTTCTAAATACTTACTATCATCTTTTTTAATTTTAGAAATGTCAATTCCTAATTCCATTGCTATTTCCATCACTCTTGACCAATCTTTATTCTTTACTGATCCTAATGCTTCTTTGTATAAATCTACTAATTTATTATGCCTAACTTGAGAAATATTTTTGTTTTCAAGTTTATCAGGATGAGTTTTTTGAGCTATCTTTTTAAATACTATATTCACATCCTTTTCTGGAATATCATATTCAATAGGATCCGTAGCTACTCTTTTAGCATCTTTAGAAGTTTTTTTCTTTCTAAAATACTCACCAAATTCCTTTTCAAACTCAACTAAACTATCATTAAAAATAAATGTAGTTTCTTCAAGTTCAGTTTTTAAATATAGGATTTGATGTTGTAACTTTTTTCTTTTTAATTCTAATAACTTATCATTCACTACGACTGTGGCATATTATATCTATTCAACCAAATGTATAAAGCTTCTTTTTCATCTTTACTCAACAACTCAAATATTTCTGGTTGGACTGGGAGTTCTATTAAATCTATTCTATCTTCACCGTCACCATAAACTCTTTTACCATCACCTTCTCCTGGATCAATTCCAAGTTCTTTTAATCTACGTATTAAAATTTTAAAGTTGACCATTTCCTGTTTATTGGACATAATATACTTCTCCTGTTGGTAATAAATATAGATTTTACCTAAATATCATCAAATTCTGCGTCTATTATAGTCATACAGAAATAGAACTTATTACCATTGCGAAGTACTGCGTCTGCACCGTATTTATCTTTCCAGTAATCTGTTCCCTTTTCATTTGTTTTATCTACATCCATTTTACCTAATACTTGATATAAAGTATCTTTTACATTTATTATATCCATTTATAATATCCATAATAGTGGGACCACTTATTGTGATCCCACTACCAATGTGGATTTACATCATGCCTGGCATTCCACCCATTCCGCCTGGTGGCATCATAGGTGATGTGTCGTCACTTGGAATTTCCGTAATAACGGCCTCCGTTGTGAGTAACATACCAGCGATTGAACTTGCGTTCTCTACTGCTACACGTGTAACCTTAGCTGGATCAATAATGCCAGCCTTGAACATATCTACATATTCTCCACTACGAGCATCAAACCCAGTTCCATTTTTACTATTAAGAACTTCACGTGCTACGACGGAAGATTCTTCACCAGCATTTTCACAGATTTGACGAAGTGGTGCTTGAAGTGCTTTTCTCATGATATTCACTCCAACCATTTGTTCATCATCTACTGATACATCGTCAAGAGCTGAAATAGCACGAAGTAGAGTAACACCACCACCAGCGACGATACCTTCTTCAACTGCTGCTCGGGTTGCGTGTAACGCATCTTCCACACGAGCTTTCTTCTCTTTCATTTCAACTTCAGTTGGTGCTCCAACATTTAGTACTGCAACTCCACCACTTAGTTTAGCAAGTCGCTCTTGTAACTTCTCAATATCATAATCGGAAGTGGATTTTTCAATCTGAACTTTGATTTCATTAATACGAGATTTAATTGTATCTACATCACCACTACCACCAACGACGGTTGTATTGTCTTTGTCGGATACAACACGTGAACAGGTTCCCATAAAATCAAGAGTTGTGTTCTCTAATTTATGACCAGCTTCTTCAGAAATTACGGTTGCTCCGGTGAGTGCCGCAATATCTTCTAACATTGATTTACGTCTGTCTCCAAATCCTGGTGCCTTCACTGCAAGAACTTTGAATGTTCCACGGAGTTTATTCACTACGAGTGCCGCGAGTGCTTCACCATCTACATCTTCAGCTACTATGACGATTGGTTTTCCTGTCTGAACTACTTTCTCCAAAATAGGTAGAACGTCTTTCACATTGGAAATCTTCTTGTCATGTAATAAGATATATGGATCTTCAAGAACTGCTTCCATATTATCAGAATCGGTTACGAAGTATGGTGAAAGATAACCACGATCAAATTGCATTCCTTCTACGAAATCCAAATATGTTTCAGCTGTCTTACTTTCTTCTACAGTAATAACACCGTCTTTACCAACTTTTTCCATTGCCTCAGCAATCTTTCCACCAATCTCACTATCATCATTTGCTGAGATTGTAGCTACTTGAGCAATTTGATTTGAATCTGGAAGGTCTTTAGCTGCGTTACGGATGGACTCTACAACTTTACTTGATGCAAAATCAATCCCACGTTTAATGGACATTGGATTTGCACCCGCTGTAACATTCTTCACTCCTTCGTTTATGATGGCCTGTGCGAGAACCGTGGCGGTAGTTGTACCATCACCAGCTATATCAGATGTTCTTGACGCAACTTCTTTCAATAACTCTGCCCCTACACTTTCAAACTTATCTTCAAGTTCAATTTCCTTTGCTACTGTAACCCCATCTTTGGTTATGAGCGGAGAACCGAACTTCTTTTCAATAACTACATTCCTACCCTTTGGACCTAATGTAACCTTAACCGCGTTTGCAAGTTGGTCTACACCAGACATCAAAGCTGAGTGGGATTGAGCATTGTATTTTATTTCTTTAGCCATTTCATTCTCCTATAACTTAGCCATTATGTCATTCTCACGAACAATTAATAAATCACTTCCATCAATATTGATTTCAGTTCCACTATATTTTCCATATAGGACTTCATCATTTACACTAACGGATGGACTTACTAATGTTCCACTATCAGTTGTCCTGCCTGGACCAACTGCTACTACTTTACCGCGTTGCGGTTTTTCTTGTGCCGTATCGGGAAGAATAATTCCACCGGTGGAAACTTCATCAGCTTCTGCGGCTTCTATAACTACTCTATCCGATAACGGATTGATACTATAACTCATTTTACTTTCTCCTGTATTTATTAGTTATATTATTTTGATATAATAAAAGTGGGCTCGGTTGTTTTTAAGTTTGTTTATAATGGAAACTAAAAATTGGTTGAACCCACTCTATTATATAATAGTAATAATTTCTATTTTATGAAATTTTTACTATATTAACCATCGGAATTTCTGGTTCTATTTTGGGAAGTTCTATAGATAATATACCATCTTCAAATTTAGCTGATATATTTTCTCCATCAAGTAATTCACCTAATTCAAATGAACGTTTGAATGAAGATTGCTTCAACTCTCTACGAAGTACTTTAGCACCGTCAACGTCAAATGTATTATGTTTATTACCTGAAATAGTTAAGATACCATCTTCAACTTGAATGTTCAAATCCTTCTTACGAAGTCCTGGAATTTCTGCGATGATGCCAACTTTATCATCCCATTCATAAACATTTATTTTTGGATACGATGAACCTTTATACGGATTCACCCCAACCGTCTTTGCTATGTCTGGAAATTGTGTGTTTACCACTTGGTCAAATAATGCGTCAAATGGTGTTAAGAATGTATCTCTATCGAAAAAAGGGATACCTGTGTGAAGTGCAACTTTAGTCATGTTATTTCTCCTGTTAGTTACGTTAGTCAACTATGAACATCAATCTCTTTTGAGCCTTGACATTCGGTTATGTTATTGTCCTCTATTGAGCGACAAATTTTTATACTCATCTATATATATCACGTAATTTTTCAAAACGTCTTTTTATTTTTAAAATCAAAAAATTCGCCGGACTTATTTTCAGCATAACTATTAGTTGGATGAGTGTCATCAAATCTATAATGATATGTTAATGCATCTGCACACACTATATTCTTGTCTAATATATCTAATATTTCTTGTGTAGGATTTGGACCTGCCAATCTTTCTTTACATAACTGAACATTATCTTCCATCAGTTCTACACCATAGGTAGTGGATAATGCCTGTTCTAATGTACAATTACTTTGTTCCATCTTCCGTATAACCACTTCTGAAAGAATTTGACCATCACCACAAGAATTATCCATATAAGTTTTAGTCCAATCATAAAACATATCAGGTGATTTTTTTTCTTCATCATCTAATATTTCTTGTACATATTTAGTTGATGTAAAAACTTCAGCTGTTGCTTTCTGTCTTTCCCTATCTCTATCTATACCACTCATATAATCAAAATTACGAGAATGACTTATATAATCATTTAGTATCTTGTTCATACCAATCCTGAATATATTCATTAACAAAATCTATTTCTTCTTGTGTAAATCCAAAATAATTAAATAACTTTTCATCATCCCACTCTTGTGTAAAATCAAGATAAGGTACTGCCCTTAACTCACCTCGATGTAAGTTTTGATTCAATTTAAGAGTAGAAACGGCGAATCTTGAAAACTTTGTAAGTAAGTAATCAAAACAATTAAGTGCTTCAATCTCAGAATCAAATGTAATTTCATTTGAAGTATTTTCAGTAGTTTTTTCTGTATATAAAAGTTCGTCAAAAGAATTTTCATATTTTTTAGAAATTATTGATTGAAATTTACCACTCGGTTTTCCATTTTTCGGAACACCAGTTGATATAGCGTTTACCTTGAGTAAATATTTTTTATATTTTTTTGTTTTCCTAAATAAATTTTCTTCTATAGAATTAGTATTTTGTTTATCAATTTTTTCTTTTATTGAATTTACTAACAAATTACCATGTATAAAGATATCATCTAAATTAGTATATGTGATAGTTTTGTTTTGTTTTTTATAGTAGTTGTTAACAACTTTTATATTTTTGTTTTTTACCTTTTTGATTCTCGTAAGACTAAGTGGGGCTTCTTGATTGATATCAAAAAGTTCATTTCCATTTAATAAGGTGAGAATAGCTTCCCAATCGGAAACAATTTTTTTAATTGTTTTTGTACTTGGTTTTTCATTTACAATCTTCCTACTGAGAAAAGGGGTAGCTGGATGTAAACAAATTAAAGTACCACCAAAATTAAGTTCATGAAAACATTTAATAAATATTTCTATATGTTTAAAATATGGTGGGTTAATAATAATAAAATCTTTCTTGTTTGTAGAAGATTTAATAAATCCCATTGTATTATTAAGTTTTTCAAAAAAAGAGTTTTCATCTTCATAACTTAGTAATTCTATAATTTCTTCATTTGTAACACCTACTTTCCCAAAAATAATCATAGAGTATCTTTTCAGTAAATGGGCCATTGCAATAATCCCACTACCACTTTTAGCATGAGGAAAAACGAAATTTTTCTTATCCTTTAATTTAAGTTCCTTAACCCAAGGTTCTAAACATCCTATCCAATTCTCTACTGAAAGTTGAGTATCATCACCACCATAGGTGAACCACTTATCAATTCCATTTTTTGTAGTTGAAATAAGAGTTTCTCTATCCATATCTAAATAGTTTCGAATCCCCTCGATTCTACTATTTTTTAGTTTACCATTAATCTTATCAGTTAAACCAAATTTTCTTATAGTTTCCACAAAAATTCTTGAAAGTCCTTCGTTTGGTAATTCTAACCCTACTGAGAACTCATCCTCACCTTGATACTTAAAAAGTTCATCTATATGTTTATCAACCTTCCCCTCAGATTTATAAACCGCCCATACAATATCAAGTTTACTCAAAGTTTGTTCGAATGATTTCTTGACCTGATCCCGTAAATCTAATATCTCATTTTTAACTCTTTCTGTATTGTCTTTTTGGGATTTAGAATAATCGGTTTTTTGTCTACCAAGATTCCGTTTCCACAAATCTAATTTATATTTTTGTGCCTTATTATTAGATGACCATTTTTGTTTTATTGCCCATTCTATCCAAGTAGAATCTAACTCATCAACGCCAAAAGATTTATCTAAACAAGTACCAACAGTAAGTCCTCTCCTAATTGTATTTTTATTTACAATTTTATTAATCTTAGACTCTATTTCTTCAAGTTTTTTAGGTTCTGACCAAGTTCTTCTTTCATCAACATACTTTGTAATATCAATAATTGAAAAGAAATATTTTAAAGCAGCTGTTTGGTCACCACCATTAATCTTAGCCATAGAATCAACAAACTCAGCTCCTACTTGATAAATTCTATCCGGCTTATAATCCCACATAATAACTTTCTCAACTTTAGTTGTTTTACCAATATGATTATCTAAATCAATATCAAATCCAAAACCTCTACCGAATAGTTGGAAATAAATTTCATAAGTAGATTTAGAAGATAAGTTAATAATACTTTTCCAATGTCTTTCTGAAACTCCTTGAATCATACTACCAGCACTCAAAACAATTGTTCGTTTACCTTCCGATTCTGCCTTTAAGATAAGATTATTAACTTCGTCCTCATTCCAAGCATCTCTACCCGTTGAACCTGCTACAAGTATAGGGACAATATTGTTAGAATATTTATGTTTTAGTATAAGTTCTTTAAATTTCCTACATGCAGCTACAGTATCTAAAAGTGCAATATGATGTTTTCTTTCCCTTGAAAATATGGGAGAAAATTTAGAATCAGGATTTAACATTTTTCCAACTAATTCTTCAAAATGAAATAGATTTGTCAATATACCATCATCAGTATTCTGTAAATTATGGAGATTAAAATCAGAACCATCTGAATTCGAAAGTTCAATTAATTTAACCTCAAGTTGTAAATCAATATTAAGATCCCCTAAAAGTTTTTCCTGAAATTCCTTGATTCCGTGGAAAAATGTATTTGACTCATCAAACTTATCTTGGTGATTTAAAACTATATTACAGGGAGTACCAGATGATAGCGTTATTACACCATTACAAATAGACTCATAATATTTTTCCCACTGTGGAGTGAAGTAATTATGTGCCTCGTCCACAAATAATTCATCACACTTTATATCATATGACTTTTTAAGTGCACTTAACTTTTCTTCAAAGTTAGGAAAATCTTTCTTTTCTGTCGAAGCCGTTATAAGTTGTGGTGAAAGAACCACAAGTGTATTTCTTATTGGTGTCTTGTTAAAATCAAAATCTTTGTTGGATTTCAACTTCACAAAATCCATACAATCTTTATAAGAGTTTTTCCATTTATTTTTCCAACCATTAAATACTTTAGTGTCATGACAAAACACAACATGGATACCTACTTTATTTTTTTTGACATATTCTCTTTTAATTTTTTCGAAGAAACACCAAGACTTTCCAAACCTCGTTGTTGCAAATAAACCAAAATATTTAGTTTTGCTATTAATCATCTTTAATATAGCTTCTTCTGAATCTTTAGATGATGTATACGGAATAAGAAGTTCATCTTTATTTAACTCTATCATTACTTCTAACCTAATTTTATCAAGAGTAGTAAAAAATGTTTCTCTACCAGTACCATCTACTTTTGGTGGTATATTTGAAATTCTTTTATTTACTTTTTGTTCTACATCGTACGCGGTTCGTTCTTTATCAGTACCTAATCTTCTATCATCATCTGTAAATTTGTAAGCCCATAAAATTACAAAAGGCTCATTTATTTTCCATTCACTTGTTATAGTTTCATCTGGTGTCTTATTATTGTTCTTAGAACCATATTGACCGAATTTTATCCACTCCAAAATGGATGATAGAGTCAAACCTTTCTTAATCATATTATTATAAACTGTTTCAGTTACCCAAGCATATAATCCTTGGCCTTTTGACTTGAATATT
>Ga0209556_1000195_pt1 | contig 44475 bp, 43 predicted proteins | sample SaaInlV_150m_DNA_5_FD_184652 | JGI IMG/M metagenome (GOLD analysis project Ga0209556, IMG submission 184652) | Marine microbial communities from expanding oxygen minimum zones in the Saanich Inlet - SI037_S3LV_150m_DNA (SPAdes) (version 2) | ecosystem: Environmental > Aquatic > Marine >...
TCACTCCTGTTAAACCCATACCGCCGCACGTAGCTTTAAACAGATCAGAGTTTTCCTGATGGGAACATTGAACTATATCCCCGTTTTGCAACATGAGATCAATGGAGATGATGTGCTGGCTGAAACAACCATCAACATGATGATTCTTTCCATGAATGTCCGCAGCGATTGCACCCCCAATCGTTACAAATTTTGTACCGGGTACAACGGGTGGAAACCAACCAAAAGGGAGAACATGATCTATCAATTCTCCAATCTGGGTAGCAGCGTTGAATTGCCCTATACCGGTTTCTTGATTAAACTCAATTGGATTTATCGGATCATTGTAGTGTATCATATGCTCATTCAGAGCATTGTCACCATAACTCCGCCCATTGCCATAAGGAATAACTGTTTCATTTGCATTAATAGCTTCAATTAAATGATCCTCAGTTGAGACCTGTGTTAATTCCCCTTTTATTACTGGGAAGTTCCCCCAACCGGAAAAAGTATTATTTTTTCCCAAAAAAAGTATTATTCATTAGAAATAAAGTACCCAGGCGAAGGATGAAATCCATAAAAATAGTACCAATTGAATCCCAGTATCACGGTATAATAGTTTCATTGGGTCACCCCCCAAGTTTTTAACAAAAACCAATTGTAGATAGCGCATAAATCCAAAAAAGACAAAGACTGACGTCAGATAAAGATTATTTCCAACCCTGGTAATATTTTCATCTGCGGTACAATAAAGTATATATGAAACGATTATAATCGGAACCAGCACAATGATAAGATTATCCACCAGAGTTATATTATACCCATTTAAGGACTCTCTTGTCTTCTCCTCATTAATAGCCAACCTCGTTAGGTCATCCCTGCGCTTGGCAAGGGTAATAAAAAGAGCAAGCAGGAAGGTCATAATAATGATCCACATGGAATTGGGAATTCCTGTCACAGTACTGCCTACATAAAGACGGATGACAAAACCAGTGGCAATAATTCCAATATCAACCAGAGCCATTTTTCGAAACACCAGGCAATAGGCAACCATGATAACCACATAGGACAAAGAGACATAGAATGTATCAATTGATAATTGGAAAATGATACCCAAGCCAAAGATAAGTAGAACGATCGCCATTGCTCCAGCATGGGCAATTGGGATTTTACCGGAAGCCAAGGACCTATTTTTTTTGGATGGGTGAGCACGATCATGCTCAAGATCCATATAATCGTTCAGGATATAAATGGAACTGGTTAAAAATGAAAATGAGATAAATGAAATCAAAGATTGCTGAAGGAGAACTATATTGCTGATTTTTCCTGCAAAAAATAAAGGTGAAAATATAATTACATTTTTAATCCAATTATTTATGCGAATTAGTCTAAAATACCTTAGTAACATTTATTAATTACTTGTCCAGAAACGAATATTTGATTTACCAGAATTATTAATCACTTTTATTACTTCAGGTGAATAATGAGTATTCATTTTATAAAGTTTAGCAGTATGATGGAAATACGATCCCTCATATTTGATAGATCCCGATACAAGTGGTTTATGAATCCAGTTATGGAACACATTTGATTCATTAATTTTTTCATCTCTGAACTCAGCAAATACATCCCAAATATTTTCACCATGAATAAGTGGAATTTGAACACGAGATAATTCCACAACGCCTACCGTTTCACCAACTTCAATCTCCTGACTGGAATTTTCCAGATTAAAAACAAGAATTGAGTCTGACATAACTTCAACTGAATCGCCTGGGTGAATAATGATTGATGATAAAATATCATTTTTTTTATCACTCTTAATTGGCAGCTCCAAATCTTTTAAGTGATGCTGCCACACACCAGCACTAACAATATTATCAGGTCCATCAACCTTCTTTTTTAGTAAATAAAGGAATGTGGGATAACTGACGTATGAATCATCCAGATAATAATCTTTATTTACTCTATTTAGAATCATATTTAGTTTTTCAACTCTATCCAGACTTCCACTACCAGCATTCCAGTTTTGTTCGAGCGTTAAGGGCGTATAAGATTTATAATCATTAAGTAATAAAACCAATCTTTCTTTGCCTTTGATCCAAGATTCTAATGAATCTATTGGCTCCCAGGTATAACTTATGATCTTATTAATCTCTAGATTCTGATTATAAAAGTTGAATGTTCCCATTGACCTACCATCTATAAGTATCTTCTGGCTATTTTCATACTTCAAATAATTATCTACTTTATCAATTACAAGATTCCAGTCTGTATTATTTTTTATGTAAGTACTTTGCATTCCAATCAACTGACTGATAAAAACAACCCCAAAAAAAAGATATGATATTAATGGGGATACGTATTTTGGCGCTTTTACAACTAATGCAATGATGATAGGATATAATAGCATCCCGTGTTTTGTTTGAAGTTGAGTAAACCCAGGTAAAGAAATAACTTGAAAAAAAAGATAAATCATAAGAAATGGCACAATACAGATTGCTGAATATTGTAAAAATAAGTCCTTATCATCTATAAAAATCTTGTACAACTGGTAAGCTATCAACATTAAAACCAATATAAACAATAGAAAGATTACAATCGAACTTGTTGGGGCAATATCATAGCCAAAAACCATTTGATACACAGCATAAAAAGGCTTAATAATGACTGATTTGGTAATCCCATGAACAATATCTGTAGTCATATCTATATTTGCATGGCCAATTATGTTTAACCAATTAAATAAAGTCCAAATAATTTTGGGTTTCGTTGCAATAACTAGAATAAAAAATAATAAAAGCATAAATAAGGTTAGTCGCAATTTTATATTTTGAATTTTTTCAAATATAAAAATATATAAAAAGTAGAATGCAAATTGAAGTGCATTTAATACATAAAAGAAATATGGACTAAATAATGCACCAATAAATCCAACTAGGAGCTTCTGGTTTGTATTTAGTTTTTTAGCCCAATGTATCAAGCATAAAAAAGTAATCGTAGATGATAAAAAATAATAAGAATAATATCTGAAGTAGATGGTTTCCTGTAATAGAAAACTGCTGGTTATTATTAATATGGAAAAAATTATAGCTTCATATTTATCTCTGATGAAATAGAGATACCAAAGAATAATACTTACCAGCGTAAATAGAATACTGGTGAAACGAAGACTGAAAATATTTTTGGGTGTTATGGGACTAAGTCTCTCAATTATCTGCGATACTACTACCTGATAGGGAATGGGTTTATGAATTTTTTCAATATCTAGAGTATAAAATTCATCACCAGTGAATGGTGTGTTTTTGCTTAAAAAATAAGATGAGCAAATAACTATAAGTATTGTGCTGATTAAATAAGGAAGCTTTTCCCTAAAAGTCATAAAAGAAATTAAAGTTCAAATATTCAATGTTTAAATCATTATAAAAAGGCAACCTTACTAAACGATCGCTAATATTTTCAGTTACTGGACAATCCCCTACTTTTCCACCAAGTTTTTTCCCCATTTCAGATAAGTGTAGTGGTATATAATGAAAAACTGCCATAATACCATTTTTTTTCAAATGCTGAATGAATAGATTACGTTTTTCAAGTGTCGGCATAAGTAGATAGAACATATGATAGGGCTGGTCACAGTATTCAGGAATAATTGGTAACCTGATATCATTTTCATTTGTCCAAGCATCCAATTTTTCATTGTAATGCTCCCAGATTTTCTTTCTTTTAGCTTGTATCAATTCACGCTTTTCTAGCTGAGCATATAATACGGCGGCTAAAATGTCAGATGGTAAATATGATGAGCCAATATCTACCCATGAATATTTATCAATTTCTCCCTTGAAGAACCTGCTGCGATTCGTTCCCTTTTCACGGATTATTTCTGCCCTTTCAATGTAATTTTTATCATTGATCAACAAGGCACCCCCCTCTCCACAGGAAAAATTCTTTGTTTCATGGAAACTTTGTGTTGCAAAAGTACCAAACGTACCTAAATACCTGTCTTTATATTTTCCAAACAAACCGTGAGCATTATCTTCTATTACGGGAATATCATATTTATTGGCAATATTCATAATGATACCCATTTCACAGCCCACGCCAGCATAATGAACTGGAATTATTGCCTTTGTTTTTTCCGTAATCAATCCTTCCAGTTGATTTTCATCCATATTCAGAGTATCTGGGCGTATATCGATAAAAATAGGGTTTGCGCCCCGTAGTACAAAAGCATTCACGGTGGATACAAATGTAAATGAAGGTACAATGACTTCATCTCCAGGCTGTATATCCAAAAGAATTGCTGCCATCTCCAAAGCGTGAGTACAGGATGTAGAAAGAAGTACTTTTTTTACATCCAATTCAACTTCCAATAAAGAACTACATTTTTTTGTAAAAATGCCATCCCCTGAAATATGTCCAAGAGAAACTGCATCTTGGATGTATTTAAGTTCATTTCCAGCTAAACTGGGTTTGTTAAATGGAATTTTTAAGCTAATTATTTATAAATTATATATAATTGTTGAATACCAAAACCTCCACCAGAATATTTTTTTCCAAGTTGAAAAAAATCTTTATTGATCGGATTCGAATATCCCTCATAATCATCGAATTCTGTGATCAATTCACGTAAAAACCTAGAACCTAAATAGTAGACTGATGAAGTTTCTTTACATTCATACTTATAATTGTTTTCATTTAAAAATTTATCTAAAAGTGCCTTCTTTATGTACCGATTGAAATCATGTTCATAGAGTGGTGGAAGATTTACCAGTTGTCTCATAGAGTTAAGCAATACTAAAGGTTCGTAAAATGCCTCCGATAGAATGACTATACCTCCTTTTTTTGTTACCCGCAGTAGTTCATTTATGGCAATTTTTTGGTCACTCCATGTTGGAATATTGATAAGGACCCTTGTTGTAAAACTTACGTCAAATTTTTCGTCAGCATATTTTAATTTTTTTACATCCCCTATTTCAAAAGACACCTTATCTTCTACCTTCAATTCATTCGCAGATGCTTTGGCATTAGTTATCATACTTTGTGCAAGGTCGACACCAATTATTTTTTTTGGATTGTTATTTATGTAATGGAAAGTAGAGTAACCGTTTGCACATCCAACATCTAGTACAAAATACCCTTGATGTATATATTTTGAAATCTCTTCTATTTCTATTTCGATTGCATATCTATCATCCCATGATGCTTTATGAGAATTTTCAAAGATTTCACCCTGTTTTTCCCAATATTCTTTGATAAAATCATTCAAGATATGTCTCCTTTTGATATTTTATTACATATTGCGGTTTATTCATTGTCCTAAAATGTATTCTTGCCAAATATTCACCAATGATTCCAATCGCTAGAAGTTGTGCACCAGAGAAGATGGCTATAATAGACGCTATAAAAGGAAATCCTGGCACAGGAGAACCCTCTAGAAGAAAACGGCCTGCAACATAAAGAAGGACAAATAAACCAAAGATTGCTAATATAAATCCAATTATACTGGCAATCTGTAATGGTAAAACACTAAAACCAGTCACCATATTAGCAGCATGCCTAACTAATTTCCTGAATGTATAATTAGATTTCCCTTTTACTCGTTTTTCATGATTAACAGGAATGGCAGAAAAAGAGCTAGATCCCCAGGATAATAAAACATCAATCGAAATAAAAGAGCCTTTATAATCTGAAAAAGAGTCACGTAATTCCGTACGAAATACTCGAAAAGCACTCACATGCCTAGCTACTGATATCCCCATGGTAGTTTTCAAAGCCATTTTTGTCAACATAGAAGCTAAATTCCTAAATAATCCATGCTGCTCATTTTTTGGATATCCATAAACAACGTCATACCCTTGATCTAGTTTTTCCAACAATATCGGTATTTCTTCCGGTGGGTTTTGCAAATCATCATCCAGCGTTACTATAAACTCATATTTTGCCTGTCGTATCCCACAAAGCAATGCATTATGCTGGCCATAATTTTTATTGAAATCAATACATTTAACATTCTCATCATTTTCAGCTATGCTATGTATAGCATTGGAACTATTATCTTGGCTTGCATCATTAATAAAAATAATTTCATAATCAGAACAATGTGTAATTAATGATTTTGTCAACCTACTATATAACTCTTGTAAAGTTTTCTCACTGTTGAATACTGGAACCACAGCAGAAATAGATGGCATTTGCTTATTATTATCCATTTCGTTCATCCTATATGCTGCGAAATATTTCCCATTTCCATAAGGCCCATATAGTTATGATATCCATGATAATAAGATTGAGCATTAAGTAATTTTTATTAAAAATATTAGAATTAAAATTTGATTTATCTGTTGCTAGGATTAATAACATTACGTAAAAGGGCATCAATTTCTGATGGTTAATGGTAGTTGGCCAAATTATCGTCCATATAATAATTCCAATGAAAACTAAAATTGAGATAAATATCAAAGGATTATTAGATTTTTCACGGATTTTGAAGATTAACCAAAATGGGAGACAAAATAAAAGACAACCAACATACCTGATGCTAATTATACTTACTTCAGTAATTGATATGGGTATCCTTTTCAGAACAGATGGGGAATATTTAAGGATGTACTCTTGATAGGATTTAGGGAGAGAATTTTCCCCGTATTTTTCTTTATAATCCATTACTTCAGACCAATTGACCAAAGGGGCAAATAAACCTATCCCTTTGCTATTTGATATCATTTGTGAATAAAAAGTCCATTGAGCCCAGTTAAACTCTGGGTCATCTGTTTTATAAGTCCCTGATTTATCAGCGTATGAAATAAATAAGAATTTTGGTATGTATGTTCCTTGATTATGGGAAAAATTATTAGTTATTATTTTAGGGTAATTAAATAATGATACGATCAAAAGACTAATAAAAAAACTAATAATAATTGGGTTAAAAATATTTTTCATTTTCCAACCTTCTCGGTAAACTAAAAATATATAAAAGGATAAAATTAAAACTGGAAAATATATAATGAAATGCGGTCTGGACATGATAAAAATAGAATAAATAATTACCATGAACATTGGTTTTATTCTTTCTCCCTTTAGATACAAGTAACATTCCGAACATAAAATAAAAAAACTAACTGCAAAAAAACTGTCATTGGTACCATAAAACAATCCTCCTGTTGTCCCAATTAACATCAAAAGATGTATTATGAATATATTTTTATCATTGTGAGCTAAGATATTTTTTCTTACGTATAAATAAAGAATTAACAAGAATACAATTATTGCATTTGCTATCCTAAGCGATATAGAAATATCATTTAAAAAAGAATAAATAAAGCTCGAAAAAAGAGTGAACGGTATTGATATCCCATTAATAACAGATAAATCGTAACCGTTTGTTAAAAAATAATTCAAATCTCTAGTAAAAAACCATTCGTCCCCTAAATTTTTTTTAAATAAAAATACGTTATCAATAAATTGGATTGCAAAGTAAGCGCATGATAAAAATAAAGAAATCTTTATTATCATCTTATTCATTTCCTTATTGGAAAATATAACGGATAATATTGAATTTATTTTTTTAAATATATAAAACACTTATTCTACTTCATTTTCAATGATGAATCTTGGCCTTTTCTTAACATCAAAAAATATTTTAGATAAATATTCACCAATTAGCCCTAATGCGACTAATTGAATACTACTAAAAAACCATATGGATAATACAATAGATGCCCATCCAGGTACAATTCCCCCGGTAACAAATTTTGCATAGAGAACGTAAATGGCCCACATAATGGATACAAATGTTGAGAGTAAACCAATAAATAATAAAAATCTTAGTGGTTTAACTGTTAGTGAAGATAAACCATTGTATGCAAGATTGAACATTTTGAATAAATTATATTTTGTCTTTCCCAGTTCTCTTTTATTTTGATGAAATTTAACAATCGATGTCTGGAAACCTAAGTCAGACACTAGGCCACGAATAAAGATGTTATTTTCACTGTGTTGCAATAATGCTTTTAATGCATTCTTTCCCATTAACCTAAAATCTGCGTGATCCTCAATTAATTTTCCACCAAGAATTTTTAATATTTTATTAAATAAAACTCCAGTAACCTTTTTAATAATTGGCTCTCCCTTTCGACTATTTCGAATACCAAAAACTATCTCTGACCCTAAAAAGTATTTTTCTATCATTTTTGGTATGGCATTAATATCTTGTTGTAGGTCTGCATCGATGGTAACTACAAAATCACATTTATCATTTACCCTTGTCAAACCGGCAAGTAAAGCATTTTGATACCCGAAATTTTTTGATAGCTTCAAGCCTCTTACACTTTTATGCTTTTCGCATAATTGTTTAATTATAGCCCAGGTATCATCATTACTTCCATCATCTACGTAATAGATATATGAAGAAGAGTCAATTAAATTTTCATCAACAAGGTTATTTAAGAGCATGAGTAATTCACCGTTAGTCTTTTTTAGGACTTCTTGCTCATCGAAACAGGGAACAACTAGTACTAAACACTTATTATCTTTTTTATTCATAACAGAGTTATATTAATCATAATTTAAAACAATGCTTATCAATTTTGGCATAAAAAGTAAAATGGAAATTATGTTTTTCTTGCTAAGATATAGTATTGTCCACCTAATGGTATCCAACCTAGATAAGGCTCAACTAGCCTCAATCGTGAAAATATTTTTGGAAAAAATAGAGAATATTTCGATGTTAAAACTTCAAAAGATAATATTTTTATCAATTTTTCCATATTATTCCGAGATATCAGCTGCGCATCTTGGTCAAACACACATGATGAAACCATTCTTTGAGTAATTGGATTATAAGGATTGTGCTCGAAAATACATAGAATTCCTTTAGGGGTAAGGCATCCATTGAGTCTCCTTAAAACAGCTAATCTTTCATCAACAGGGATATGATGAAAAACACCTGAACAGAAAATTAAATCAAAAAGGTTATTATGTAATTGTTGATCTGGAATAATATCAACATATGGATGCAAATTACTGACAATTGACAAACTACTTTCAGATATATCTGTAGCCGAAATATTTGCTTTAGGAAAATTATTTTTAAAATAAGGCAAGCTTAATCCAATACCACATCCAAAATCGAGAATAGTTTTGGGTTGAGTATCAATATTAAGGGCTAATAAATCAATTTTATATTTAATGAAATAGTCCCGATTAGAAGCAAAGAAACCATATATAGTTTCCTGCTCTTGTAAATCCCTACAGTATGAATCAGCATAATCGTCAAAATTCATAGTAGTCAATTATAATTTATTTTAAAATAATTAGTTATAAAATTGATTTGGTTCAATTTTCACACATTGATTTATTCAGCCTGCAGTAATTCAACAATGAAAATATTTCGTTATCTGCTAATTTTGAGGTGAAACCCAATTGCCCTATTTTTCCTGTTGATAAAATATACTTAAGCCAGATGGTAATAAAGGAATATCTGAATTCTCCATCTTTATTTATAATCATATATACTTTTGATGGATCTGTTATTGGTGAACCTTCCATTAAATTTATATGAAGGCTCATTCTAACACCATTAGTTGATTTTTTTATTATTTTTATACTATCAATAAAGTCTTTTGTATTACAAATAATGCTTATGCTATTGACTATACCATAATTAATACAATCAATAATATTATTTGATATCTCTTCTCCAAGACCATAGTCATCTGCATGTACATGAATAACTCTATTCATTTATTATTATTTTGAATACTAGACATAAGATTTATTTGGCCTAATTCTCACACTTTGGATTATTTAGTCTGCAGTAATGCAACAATGAAGATATCTCATTATCAAAATAATTAAATTTAAAACCTAATCGTTTTATTTTTTCTGTTGATAAAATAAAATGTTTTGGTTTATCCATCTCTTTCGATGGTTTATTTTTAATGATTTGGCAATCAAAATCAAATCCATCTTTTAATTCTTTCTGTATTCTTCTGGCCATATCAATAATCCGTACTGTATTTGAACTACCCAGATTATAAATATTTTGTCTTCAATCGTATAGGTCTTATTTTAACCAGGGAATGAATTATTTATCTTGATTCCAGTATGAGCTAGATGTGAGTCCACTGAAGGCCCTTAGGTGAGTAGTGTTTCATTTGTGCTCCTCATTTTTGACGGTGGAAAGATCTCAAGCACACAATGTATTAGTCTCGTTCACAATATATCATATATGTTAGACCTAAGAGTTTAATTTAAAAGACAATACAATATTGAAAATATAGATTTATTTAATAATATAAATATTATTTTCTCCAATATTAATTTTCTTCCTATATTTTTCTCCAAATACGATTGGATTTATATTAATTGAAAAATCTGCTCTCGCCTGAAACCATTTTCTATTTGTATTATGTTTTGACCTTTTGTTATCATGAATAGATATCATCTTAATATTTTTATTAGAAAAATATGGTATTGTAAGATGAGTCCAGTAATCACAATACCCCACTTGTAAATTATATTCTTCGAAAACTCTATCTAATTCTTGAATATATTCGGGGTAAATTGAATAATGAAATTTCTTACCGATAGTCAAAAAATTATTAGCAGTAAAAATATTAATTATAACTAATACCATCAATAGCAAAATGCTATTAATCTTATAATAAAAATAAGTTTTAAATTTTATTAAAAATATAAATGGACCTATAAAATATAAAATCTGCATATATCTAAAATTAATATTGGGTGCAGTAATACAAAAACTGATCATGGTAAAGACAAAACTGAAAAAATAAAATACAATTAAAGCATCATGAATTACGATTTTTTTTGTTTTAGGACTATTTTGTATGATAATTATGGGAATAAATAATAATGGAGGAATTACCATTAAATTCTGTAATAAATTAGAATGGTTTAAAAAGAACTCTTTAATATGATATAGTCCAACATAAAAAGTATTAAAAGTAAAAACTACGTCTGATACGTGAGCTCTTGGTAAAAATTTGTTTTTTATAAAAACACCAATAAGAGAGAAGATTATAATTAATAAGTAAATGAAATAATACCTTTTAATAAATTGTTTGTCTATTACAATTTGTGTAATAATAAATGGAATGATTAATTGAGGTAATAATAGTACATTTTCTATTGTCAAAAAAATAATAATAGGTAAAAATACAAAATATCTTGTTTCAAGATATTTTGTATTTAATAGTTTAACTAAAACAAAGAGAGTAATAATCACACTCATAATATTACCATCTACAATAAATAATTGCAGATATGGATACTCAAAATTATTTATAAAAAATGTTAAAAATATTGCAACTATAAAAATAGCATGTTTGAGATTATAATTAATTACTAATAATCGTACAGCCAAATACATGTATAATGTAATTTGGGTTATTAAAAATAACATAATCGTTAATACACTACTTCCCATGAACCAATAATAAATACTAAATATAGTTATCATTATTATCATTGGTCCAGCTAAAGACCAATCAAAATAGCTCCCACCATTATCAATTATATCTATGGCAACCATCATAACAAGAATTCTATCAGAATTAAAATAGGTGTCTAAATATTGATTTTCACTAGGAAATTGGGATTGTAAAAATGAAATTGAAAAAATTATCATTTGAGAGAAGAGAAGAATAAATAATATTATACTAATTAAATTTTCTTTTAAATAAATTTTATCAATTATTTTAGTCATTATTATTTTTTTAAATTATAATTAATCTTGCTGGCTTACTATCTATAAATGTAGAATAAATAAATATCTGTGATTCGCTAAAAACAGGAGTTTCAATCTGAGTTATTTATAAATTTACCAACCACTTCCAGCACCAGTACCATATTCAGAAATAATTTTATTTCTTAATTTTTTATTCGTATAAATAGCATCGCCCCATCGAATTTGACCAGATCTTGCTTCGTTTATATTATATAAATTAAATAATTCATAATCATATTTAGTAAGAAAATCTGCTATTTTATAATATTTTGTATGTTCCTTATAAAGTGGAACGACTTGCCATTCAATATAAATCAACGAGATATTACCTTTTTCTAAAAGGCTTTTTTTCCCCTTTAAAACATCCAATTCTGATCCTTGTACATCAATTTTCAATATGTCGATACTATCTATATTATTCTCTTAGTTATATCCATAAGTTTCTGTACTTTTAAAAAAGGGGTCACAGTTTTCTCTTAAATTTGTTTTGAACAGAAGCAAATAAAAGGAGAAGAACCATGACCCAAAGAAAAGATACAAATAAAAAGCTAAATGATTCAGACTTTTTAAAACAAATGGTAGGAACCTACTTACAAGAGTATTTAGAGCAAGAGATGTCTCATCACTTGAATGCTTTGCCCTATGAAAGGACAGGGAGCCGTCTCGGCCATCGTAACGGGTATAAACCCCGGCAGTTGAATACCCGGGTGGGTAAGCTGTTTTTATCTGTTCCACAAGATAGAGATGGTTCATTTTCAACCGAACTGTTTGACCGATATCAACGGAGTGAGAAAGCATTGATTGCCTGTCTTCAACAAATGGTCATTAAAGGCGTTGCCACCCGAAAGGTTAAAAAGATTACAGAAGGTTTGTGCGGTCTTACTTTTTCCAAGAGCCAAGTATCGGAGATTGTGAAGAAACTCGACACAGAGATCCAAGCCTGGCTTAACCGGCCTTTGGATGATGAATATATTTATGTGTTTGTGGATGCCCGCTATAATAAGGTTCGTAGAGATCATAAGGTTGAAAGTCATGCTGTGCTCATTGCTAAAGGAGTTAACAAAGACGGGAAACGAGATATCATTGGTGTAGATGTCTGCAACAATGAGAATGAGACCAACTGGTCCATGTTCTTTAATGGGCTCAAGAACAGAGGCCTTAAAGGCGTTCGTCTTGTTATTAGTGATGCCCATCCGGGACTTGTGAAAGCCATAGAAGAAGACTTCCCCGGTTGCCAGTGGCAAAGGTGCCAGGTCCACTTTAAAAAGAACATGTTGGATAAGGTAAGAAACAAGGATAAAGCATGGGTGAAAAAACGATTAGATGATGTCTTTTTAGCACCAGATAAGGAAACAGGTTTTAAACGACTCCAGGGATTTATTAATGATTTATCAGAAAAATACCCAGATGCAGCTGATCTATTGGAAACTGCAGGTGAAGATGCTTTAACCTGCTTAAACTTCCCTGACCAACATCGGCGAAGAATCAGAACCACAAATAGTTTAGAGAGATTTAACCAGGAAATTAAACGACGAACTAGTGTCCTTCGTATTTTTCCTAACAGAAACTCTGCATTAAGACTCATTGGAGCTTTATGCATGGAACAAGCAGAAGAATGGATAACCGGGAGACAATACTTGGATATGTCATTGCTTGAAAAGAAAAAAGAAACCAAAATCATAAATCAGCCTGCTATAAAAATAAAAGTCGCGGGCGGAGAAGCTGTGACCTTTTGAATAATTTTACAGAACATTTTGGACTTGACCTGTAACATGGTATTACTAGTCCGATTAATATTTTCCTATGTCTATCTAACATTTAATTAGTATGATATTATAATATTATTGATATACTTATACAATTGATGATTAAATCCCTGAATCGGAAAATATTTCTTCCAGAGATTTCTATTTTTCTGTTGTAACTCTATAAAATCAGAACTGCTAATATTTTGATGAAATTCTATAATTTTATCACCTATGTTATTTATTTCTGTTTCTTCAATCCAAATACAATGCTCTTTCCAATTTATTTTGTCTTCAAATGGTAAAACACAATCTGTATTCACAAATATTGGAATTCTCCCCAAACAAAGTGTTTCATAAAATCGAATTGAATAATTACCAGCCCCCCTCATACAAACTGTATAATCATTATTTACAATATTATTTATAAATGCTATTCGCGCTTTTTGATTATTATCTCTTATTCCAGATGCAAATCGTTTTCTAATAATTATATTTGAACTAATCCTGACATCATTAATTATTTTCTTTAGAATAGTTTTTCTTTTTAATAAATATGGTAAAATAAAACCAGGTTTATAAATACTTTTGTTAAGGATATAATTAAGTCGTATAAATATATTAGTTAATATTAATATAATAAGTTTTATTATTGGATAATCTGCTATTCCGATAAAACCAACTGTAGGCGTTTTTGATTTTTCTCTAATAATAAGGTTTCCTGAAAAATATTTATCTAGTAAATCAAATTTCAAATCCCCAGGCATGATCAATTCATTTTTACTGTTATTAGATTTATATCCAGCATTTTTTATCAATAGACAATTTGGTTTTATATAGTTTACATCATTATCACCATCCACCCATATAAGAACTTTTTTATTGTGTTTATCCATTTTTTTTACAAATGAATCCACCAATTTCATACTGTTATTATTAATATAATAATTCAATGTCATCGGAAGAAACCCAATATCAGCTTCATTTGGATTCTCAGTTAATTCATAATAAGCCTTATAAAATTGAAAGTCTTTTTCCCACTTTGACCATTCAGCTGTACCGTCTCCCCAATATGCTCTTATAGGATGGACCAAATAATTCACCCAATCCATTTCGGAAGCATGATTAGTTTCCGTATAAATACGTATTGGCTTAAGCACTTGGTTGCAATCTTTGAATTGAAGACCCAATTCGATTTGCCATATTTATGATCCAATATGTTAGTATATCAAACCCATTTAATAGAGAATTCATTTTTTTTGCTTTTTGGATTGCGTCTTGCAAGGGAATCCAAGTCCAAGATGCGCACCATTTTAATACTGACATAAATGAATCTATTCTAATAGGATAATGTGAATACATATTTTCCCATTTATTACGGACCAAATAATGAGCACGACCATACATATAATGTTGATATATCAAACCCTTCCAGCTTGGACGATGTAAATGCTTTACTTTTATATCAGGAATAAATAATACATCCCATCCTTTTTGAATAGCTCGCCAATTATAATCCACATCTTCGCCTCGGAATAAGGATTCATCATATTCCCCCACATCTTGTATAACTTCTTTTTTATAAGACGAATTAACCCCGGCAAGACTACGAACTTGCGTCATTGTGTCATGATGGGGAAAGGTTGCAATATCTGCAATTCGAGATAAATATGATTGTCCACCGGCATCAATCACATTACCACCAATCACGCCTGCTTTGGGGTACTTTTGATGATATGCTACCATTTTAGCAACCCAATCTGGAAATGGACGAGCATCATCGTCGGTTTGAAGGATTAAATCTCCACTGCATTGTGGCAGTCCAACATTTCTACTTGCTGAAAGATTTGTATTTTTTGTTTGGATAATTTTTAAAAAAGGGAATTCTTTTTGCCATTTTTCTAAAGTTTTCTGGCAATCATTTTCACCGCCACCGTTAACAACTATGATTTCATCTGGGCTACGAAATTGCTTTTTTAATAATGATTCCAGAGTAGCATTGATAAGGTTCGATCGATTGTAGGTGCATATGAAGACAGTGACCTTTGGAGATTTATTTAAATTTTTGATGCAAATACTAATAGATCTGACGTTTTATTAGACTTAATCAAATAAATATCGACTAAAGAAATAATAATATATGGGAGTTGTAATATCCGTTGAAATCTAATTTGTTTATCTCTTAATATTTCAAAAATTGTATGTACAAATAGACCTAATCCACCTAGGCTATAATAGTAAGCATCAATTTTTATACCAACTTTTGAAAACAATAACTTTAAATCTTTTAATGTATAACCATCCCTAAAATGCTCATCATGGATACCTGAATTTTTGTTAAATGTTCGGAAGTATATTCTTTTTTTTGTTGGTTTTGGAACTCTAATAATAACTGTACCACCTTCTTCAATTGAGTTAGTCATATTTAACAAAAAATTATAATCATTTTTCACATGCTCTAATACATGCGAACAAAATACAATATCAAATTTTTTATCTAATTTCTCATTTTCAAAATTGTGAAAAAAGGTGTTTGAATATTTATTTAGGTATTTTTTGTCGATCTCTACACCAGAATATTTATAACAACCATCTAAATCTCGAAAGTACTTTCGATACACGCCTTTATTGAACCCTACATCTAATACATTTATTTTATTATTATCTAATAATGTTTTATTGATAAAATAATGAAATGAAATAAGTCTATATATTTCACCAAAATGAATTATTTTCTCTTTTAATATATAAATAATTATTTTAAATAGTTTCAAAATATTTTTTAGCCATTGATTCTATAGAGAAATTCTCATGTACAAATATTTGACCTGCTTTCCCTATTTTTTTTCTTTTATTTTTATCCATTAGATTTAATAGAGATTCTTTCAATTCTATTTGTGATTTATTTTTCACTTTAATGACAGAATTTGATGTGAATATCAAGTCAAAAGGTGGAATATCATAAACGATGGACGGTACTCCACAAGCCATTGCTTCAAACAAAGATAACCCAAATGCTTCTCCATCACTCAAATGACAAAATATATCATAATTAGCGAAAATTTCTTCTATATTATTTTCATTATCTTTTAAAATGACAGATGAAGATATATCTAATTCAGATATTAAATTTTCCAGTTCATTTTTATATGCACCTTCACCAATTACACAATATTCAAATTTATTTCGCAATTCTTTGTCACCTAACAATCGAATGACATCTTGTATTCCCTTCCATTCTTCAAGAGCAGATATTGACAATATTTTTAACTTTTCCTTGTCTAAATAATGAGGCTTAGCATTGAATTTGTCAAAATCAATTCCATGATGAATAACGTTAATTTTTAATTTTCCAATATAAGGAAGCGCATCCACTTTGACTGATTCAGATACTGCAATAAAAGATAAATTAATATATTTCTTTCTAATTTGTTTAATGAATTCATAACGATGTGGAATTAAAGAAGCAGGAGAATGTAATACGTAATAAATATTCGATGATGATGGTAGTACAGATTCACCATGATATAAAAAATTTAAAATATATTGATTGGGTTGGTCAATTTTAGCCCAAAAATAATAGAATATTTTCGCAATCAATCCTTGAAAATATCTAGAGTATGGAACTGATCTTATTTTTATGTTATTAGTCCATTCTCCCCAAACAATTTTATCATCGCCTTCCCAAACATAAATGATTATTTTACACTTATAATCTTTAGCTAATTGGTTTGCTAAATTATAAGTGAACCGTTCAACTCCTCTTCTTAAGCGAAACTGAAAAGGAGAAATTATTACCGTCTTATTTAGCTTAAGATTCATAGAATTTCAAATATTTTGGTTTCAGCGTCTCCATTGAACAATAATTATGAATAAAGCTTCGTGCCTTGACACCAAAATCTTTTCTTAAATTATTGTCTAAATAAAGTTTCTCCATTATGTCCGTTAATTGGTCCACATTCCCTGGCTCAAATAATAACCCAGCATCACCATAATTCATTGTTTCCGGGATTCCTCCAATGTTGGATGCTATCACAGGTTTGCCACAAGCCATTCCTTGAGCCACAGTATAAGAAAAGGATTCATATATTTCAGAAGGTACAACTACAATATCTGCTTTTGCATAATAACTGGGTAAATCAACATAATCAACAAATCCAGGAAAAATTACTTTTTCAGTTAAATTGTCTTTTTTCAACATAGTCATACATCTTTTAAAAGATTTACCTCTCGGTTTACCAATATTGATTAATTGGATATTTGAGTATTTCCTTGCCAACAGTATAAAACCCTTAATTAATGTTTCTACTCCTTTCACACGCTCAAAACGACCCACATGTAGGATAGTAAATGTATCATTATCTTCAACATTTTTTGGGCTAAAATGTGTGGTATCTAATATGTTTGGAATTACAGTAACTTTTTTCGATGGTATATCATATAGAGCACAGATTTTTTTTTTTAGATCTATACTTGGCGTAGTAATTTTCCCTGCCCATTGAAAACACTTTTTTTCTCTTTCAAATGCAAACCATGTATCCACCCCTAATAATTCATCTTTGTGGAAATACTGTTTTAATAATCCGAAGGGTGTATGAGCCCTAATTACAGCATTTTTTCTTTTCTCTGGGTATTTCTTTAAATAATGATATCCTTCAGAATGAATATCCATAAATTCCACAATACCTGAATCAATATCTATCTTATCAGAAAAACGTTTAGAGATTGAATAATCTGAAAAAGATCTTAGCACATTTTTTAAAGTTGATAAATTAAAATTAATGAATGATGGAACGGATATTCCAAGATACTTAACATTTGAATTATTAAACGAATTCTTATTTATTAACGAGTGAAAGGATAAAATTCTAAAATCATAACTAGTTTGAAGGACTTGGCTTAAATAATAATTATGCATGGCAACTCCACCAGTAGATTCTGGGAAGCACCAACGGCTTACTAAATTTAGTTGCTTATTGACCATTATTATTAATAATGAAAATATATAGATGATAATTTATCAAAATATTTATGGTACTTACTTAAGCTTTGTTATTTTATATATACTTTGAGCATTCAATAGGTTTTTTATTCTATAAAGTGAATAATGAAAATTATTTATAATACAAGTAATAATTAATGTATTATACTGTGCCACCAATTTGATTTTTTTTAAGAAATAACTATTTTCAAAACAATTCATAAAACTAGTAATAAATAATAATTCAATATCAACTCTTTTATTTTTTGGTGAAATTTGAATTAATCTATACGCTAAAAAACAATAATTATTTTTCCATTCTAAGATATCAGTTGTTTTAGAAATACCATCATTCTCCTGGTTATAATATGTACCAATAAAATTTATAAAATCAATGGATCCATAAAATTTGCATATACTAACAAGAAGCAAATCAGTTGAAATAATACCAACGCAGTTCTCTTTATAATTATTAATTATTCTAGAATCATTTCTCAACATCATAACACTCGGGATAATAATTCTTTCATGCACGAAAGCAGATGTATAATTACTTTGTGAATGGTATCCCAATTTAGTCATAAATTTATGATGTGTGAGAATGGAGTTTGTATGATTTTCCATAAAACTCACTTGAATTTTTAATTTATTATTGTCTATCCAATAGTCATCACCATCACAAAAAGCTATATATCTCCCAGTACATTTTAATAAGGCATTTCTAGTATTTATTGCTAACCCAACATTCTTTTTATTTAAATGGAGTTTAATCTTATTATTTTTTTTTGCAATATTTAATAGTTTTTCTTTTGTTCCATCTGTCGAATTATCATCTGAAATAATAAGTTCAAAATTGTCAAATGACTGGTTCAATATGTTTACAATCGTTTTCTCAACAGAATCAAACTGATTGTATGTCAATATTATTACTGAAACCAACATATTGTTTTTTTCATTAATTTTTTGATTAGAAATATTTTTCCTAATAATACTGTTATAGAGACTTAATTTATGTTGTGCAATTATTTTAATAGATGCTTTTTGTAAAATACTTTTTCTCGCATTTTCGCCCATCCTAATTCTTAAATGTGGATTATTAACTAAAGTAATGATTTGGTCTGCTAAACATTTATAATCATTGACTTCAAAAAGGAAACCCGTTTTACCATGATCTATTAATTCTGGAATTCCTCCAACGTTGGTTGCAATTACAGGTAAGCCAGCAGCCATGGTTTCATAAATAAATAAGGGTGAATTATCAAATAAAGATGGTAAAAGAGCTACGTCACAATGATTATAGAGTTCTAGCAATTGTTTCCTAGGTAAAAAATCCTTAATTATAATATTTGAAGGAATCATATTATTAGAAATTGGTATATAGCCTACAAATTGAAATTCAACTTTATTATTTATTTTAGTATTAACTAATCGAATTGCCTTTATTAGTGAATCGCCGCCCTTGAATGGATCATTTCTTGAAGCAAAAATAAATTGAACTTTATTAGTCTTATTTATTGCAGTATATTTATTTTTTTCAATACAGAGCGGAATCATTTTTTTTATTTGGAACTTTTTGTTTTGCTCTTCCTCAACAATTTTTATCATTGCGTTAGATGGTGAAATAACCGCATCAGCTCTTGCGGAAGAAAATAAATTGATTTTTCTTTCCAAATAGTGACTTATTGGTATTTTTTGCATTGTTTGCTTTTTTATAGTGTAAGCAGAACAATGCAAATGTTCGATATATTTAAATTTCTTAAAAAATACCAACCAAAAGTTTCCACCATCTACGACTTCTATAATATCTATAGGATTAGTTGAATCAATTTTTAGTATCTTTTTATAGGCTGTCCATGAATGTTTGATATACCCTAAGGTTCTAGTTAGGTATTGTAAAAAAGGGATTTTAGAAAAATAATATAAAAATGGAAATGATGTTGTGTAATGAAGAACTCTCACTCCCGAATTTTCAATATAATTCTCAATAAAACGATTTGGAGATATTTTTAGAATTGTTACTTGATTACCATTTTTTACATGATTCTGACTCAACATTTTTATATACCAACCTGCTCCTCCACCTCCTGTACCATCTTTATTTGGATAATGCCCATTTAAAAAGCAGATATGCATCTAACTATCAGTATTATTTAATTTTTCTAATTATTTTTGCTGGATTACCAGCAGCAAATGTATTTGGTGGAATTGATTTTGTAACGACAGAACCTGCTCCAATAACGGACCCTTTTCCTATTGTTACACCTTTTAATACAATCACCCTTGAAGCAAGCCAAACATCGTCTTCAATTATAATAGGTTCATTTTTAGAAGGTTCGGGTCCAACGCCATGAAAATCATTATCTATAATTAAGCATTCATCTGCTATGTCACAATGTGATCCAATGATAATTTCTTGTGAACATACAATGCGAACTCTGTTATTTAAAAATACTTTATCGCCAAGAATTAAATTACCGGTTGGCCCAACATAAATATTTACAGGATTAAAACGATTCGCTTTAATAAATAAATCATTTCCACAAGTTATTTTTCCGCCACCGTTAATTTCTACACATCCAATTATATTCATATTAATTCCGTAGTGAGTACAATGACGTTTTACATAATAAGTCCAATAAATATTATATAATAATGGAAAAATATTTTTTATCAACAATTAACTCCTAAAAATGTTTAAACATTTAATGAATATTAGTATTCATGTTATAATCATTAAACTCCATAATTCTATTTAATACCATCTTCTTCGAAAAAAGATAACTTCATACAAAAATAATAAAATTTATTTTTTAAATACCCACTTAATCTCAACTAATTGGAAAGCACCTTTTTTTACGATTCGATCTGCTAAGCTAGGATTATTTTTATTTAATAATGCTTTTTTTATACGGCCTTCAATTATTCCTGAACACCAATTATTAATTTTTCTTAGTCTGTATCTCTTCCAATCAAACCAATTTACTCTACAGCCCGTTTCTATTAAGTGTAAATCAGTATTTATTTCACTATAATATGATTTGGGATTATTCACATCCCAAAACCCTCCACTTCCAAATGTAAAAAATGATTTATGTGTTGGATCTAAAAATGCAGAAATTGAGAAAACATGGGGTACTGTAATTATTATGGATCCATTGCTTCTAAGTATACGACTACATTCATTTAACATCTTGTTTATTTCTACAATTTTAAAATGTTCAATTACATGTCTAATATAAATCTTTTCCATGGATTCACTTTCTATCGGATATGGGAAATCCATTAGGTCATGAACAATATCGACATCTGGTAGTGCAACATTATCCAATCCAATAGCATTATCTATTTTATTTTCGCCGCAGCCTAGATCAAGAATTTTTATATCAAACCACTAATTAGATGAAGTTGAATAAAATACTAATGGTTTATTTATATATAAACAATCTGTGTATTCAAGGATACGTTTCCAACAGTCCCAGTCTTGATATGGATAAGTATGGTTTGGAATATTTTTCATATAATTTACCTTTTTTAATAAAGTTCTTTTTATTACAACAGTTGATGTAATACATAGGTTTACTTGATTAATTAAATTTTTTGAACATATTATATCAAATCCCATTAAATGTTTAATAATCTGGGTTTTTGAATCATAATGGTTGTAGATATGACGACAATTAATGTAACGTTCGTAAGAGTGATCCTTATTATATATGCCCTTCCCTTGATATGCATTAGTCGCTGACATACCAATATTATATTTATTCATTTTATAGATTTGCATTTCTATTTTTTTGGGAAACCAATAATCATCATCATCAAGAAAAGCAATATATTCTCCTCTCGCCTTTTTCATCCCAACTGTTCGAACAAAACCCGCTGTTGGGTATCCAAATTTTTCCTTTGTATTTTTATTTAGATTAATAAGGTTTACTTTTTCTTTAATATCGTTAAAATCTAGTTTATTATATTCTTTTTGATTAGAACCATCATTAATAATTATCAATTCATAGTCTTTAATTGTTTGATGTTTTACAGATTCAATTGCCCTTTTAAGAGAATCAATTCTATTATAAGTTGGTATAATAATACTGACTTTTGGCTTATTATGAGAATTCATTTGAGAATTAAATTCAATTTAAAAGATGTATTAATACTCTAGAATACCGCATTCAGTTTTACGTTATATTTTATTCTTGTAAAGATCAGAATACATCTGATATTCTAAATCTAATATTTTATCTAATGAATTATTTTCTAATACATATTTATATGCATACTTTCCCAGTGATTTACAAAGTTCGGGATTTTTCAATAAATCGTTTATCGTATTTCTAATACTATTAGCATCTGTTTTACAAACTACCCCATTGACTCCATTTTCAATAATATTTTGTATCCCCGGCGAATCTGAACCAATTACAGTCATTCCTGCAGACATTGCTTCAATTAATGTTTTTGGATGCCCTTCATAAAATGAAGGCAAAATGTAAATTAAGCATCGATTCATAATATTGGGGAGATCATTATGTGGGATAGCGTCTTGCCAAACTACTCGACCATCTAGATCACCATATTGTTCAATCAGTCCTTTTTTCAAATCACCATCACCAATAATGAGTGCTTTAATATTTAAATCTTTTAAAGCTTCCAATAATCCTTGAACATTTTTTTGATGAGTAATTCTCCCTATAAATAAAACATCAAACTCCTTTTTATTCTCAACCACAGGCTCAAATAAATCAGTATTAACATAATTGGGGATAATAGAAATCTTATTTTTTAACTGTTTATCCCTACGAACTACGTTTTGATACATTTCTTTTGTGGTAACAACAATTTTATCAGATTTTAGAAAAATATTATATTCATATTTCTCGATTATATTGAAATTACCCGCTTCTTGTTTGACAAAATCTGACCACATATATCCCATTCTATTAATTAGTGGTTTTTTAAAATATTTTGCTGATTTTAGTGCAATATCTGCACCAGACATTTGATTTGTTTTTATTATATTGCAGGATTTGAGATGCTTTCGATGGATGATGTGTATATACTTGGTATATAATTTTGCAGGCATTCCCCATTTATTACACAAAATTTTTATACCAGGTAATTCACCAGAGTATTTTAAGTCTTCTCTATTACCATAAGTAATAAAGCTAACGCGAATACCTTTTTCGATTAACCCAAAGTAAAGAGCAACTTCTCTCCCTAATAAACCAACATTATCCCATCCAACTAACGACATTCCCTTTGTAAAGAATAGAATTACATGTATTTCATTCATTCTTTAGGAAATATCGGGCTGTTATTGGAATACGAATGAATGTACAATGCGTAAAAGTATGGCTCGTTCTCTTTATCGGAGCCATGTCACTATTGATTGTTTTTTTTAATAACGTATTGTACTCATTTGTAGAAATATTCATCTTTTCGGGCAGCCGATTATATAATGATACTTCTCGTTCTAAAATACCTGCCTAATCCCTATCTACCAGGGACATATTTATAGAAAATAATAATATTATATGGGTAGGGAATATTTTTTTAATTGTTTTATTAGTTTTATTTCATTCCAAATATATCTAATGGTATATCTTGGAGGATGATCGGAAGGCCTAAATAGATATTTCATTAAAATGGATTTAACCCTATCATTGTTGAATTCTTTTTTCCGAAAAACACCTAAGGTATCTGCACTTTCTATCGGATCTAAAAACTCTAACAGCACGTGATAACGTGGTCTGTTCCAAAAATCATGAATCATTATAATACAATCTTGTGGTGTATTTAATAATGAACTTAACGTACAAGCAACTCTAAATAAGCCATCAACTAAAACTAAATCATAGTTAATGTCATTTGTTAAAAAAGCACCTAAAGAGTAATTAGGCCATAATTCTATTTTATTATCATTTTTTGGGTATCCCCATCTCCTAACCTGTCCAATATTTGTTATTTGAAAAACTAATGAACCTAACTTAACTCGATTTTTTATTTCATTAATTTCCAATAGGTTTTCATGAATAAAACCTGATGAAGTTTCAACTGAATGAATTTTTTTTATAGATTTAGTTTTAGAAGCTATTATTGTGCTATTCCCAGAACCAAATTCAAGATAATTCTTTGCTCCTAGAATATATTTCTTTATTAATGAGAGTTCTGATGATGTCATAGTTGCTAATTGCATATTCTATAATCCCCACTGATGTATTAAGATAAAGTAAGATGGAAAAATTGTTATTTTCTCAATTTATTATGAATTCATTTTTTGTGTCAAAAAATCAAATTATAAAATGAACTGACTAATCACCTTATTTTGTAATTTTCCACTACAATAATTATTCTTTTTGTAGGTGCTTTCCATTGTCCTAAATATTGTTTTATTTAAAAAATCCAACTGAAAATATTTTAAGATTTTAAAAAGTAAATATTTTTTTGAAACCATGATTTCTGATGGATTGAGTCTAGATTTATTCTCAATAATATTAGATCTCTTTATAAAACATAAATGTAAACACCTAAAGTGTGATTCATCCCAATCTAACTCATTATAAATATTCAGTATTTTATTTGTGTAATCATCCAAAAATATCAATTCGCCGGAATGTAATCTCTCCGGACATTGGTCCCATTTTTTGATAATTCTAAAATTATAAAGTTTAGTTATACTACGTGATGGTGGAGTTAGATAGCCATTTGCAATCTTTTTAGTTTTGTCAATTGAAATACAATGTAGTACATTACCTTTTAAATTCCATACGTGATTATATTTTCCACAATTTAATTCTTTTTTTAGCTGTTTTAACCCTATTGGATCATAGAGTTCATCTCCATCAACAGCAAAAATCCAGGTATTTGTACCAGCATAACCACTTATGTAAGAATGAGATTCAGCTACACTTTCAATTTTTTTTGAATATATTTTACTTGATAGTCTTTGCATTTTCCTTATTATTTCCCATGTCATATCATCTGAATTATTATCAAGAATAATTAACTTATCACAAAATTCAATTACATTCTCTATAACATTTTGTAGCCATATTTCTTCATTTTTTAGTAACATGATCCCAATAATTTTCATACTACGTATATAATTTTAATTTTAAATCTATTTGATTATATCCAATTAAAATGAATATTATTTATTTGTAATCTATTTATTTTTTCTTTGAGAGCATCTGTCTCTTTCTTTAACTCAGGAATTTTTTCTTCATGTGTTTCAACTAATATATATTCAATTGATTTAGGACCATCTATAACAATAATTCGAGTTTAAAAAAAATTGGTTTACCATTTGAACAGCTAATACAAACTGTTTTTTTTTATTATTATTTCCCAATTCATAGAATCATGTAAATTGGCAATAGGGTTACTTTTTAACACTTTTGATTTAGAAAAATAATTAATAAGCTCTAATTCATTATATATTTTCGTTTCCGTGTAATCATCAAGATCATCTCCTAACTGAATATGGATAATCCCTATCCCGTTTTCAGAAAGCACTCTTTCAATTTCTTTACACATTTTACGTGGGTAGAGTGAATGGTCAATGATATTTGTAAAAACAAAATTAAAACTATTATTATCGTAATTTAATCCATGAACATCACCTTCTAGGGTGTAAGGCGGAAATGGCACGAGATCAATACCTATTGCATTGATTCCTAAATCTAACAATGCTTTTACTTCTTGTCCAGTTCGTGCGCCAAGACAAATTGCATTAGTACATCCTTTTAAATATATCTTATTTCTTTTAAAAATATGTAAAAACCCATCATATTTAATTTCCCATTCATCATTTAACCACAGTTTTATTTTATTTGGATTTTTTGTTTTTTCTTCTTGATGAGAAACATATTCTTTATAGTTCTTATATTTATGATTATTTTGTTTTATTTTTACTATATTTTTTTTAATGAACTGCTCAACAGATCTCTTAATCATATTTATTCTATAGAATGCTCGGTCTAACACTTTAATCAATTTTATTTATAATAAATTTTCTTTTTTATTAATATTAAATCATCTCTACAGAGAATCACCTTGACGATAAAGAAAGAATGGAAAGTTATTAAAAACCTTATATAAATAATAAACACAAGTAGTTTTAATAAATCTAAAATATTTTCTTAAATCAGGATTGAAACTTGATGATTTTCTATTCGAAATACCATGATTCAAATGATTGAATATATTCTCATAACCGATAACGTAGGCAACCTTACAATTATTGAGAAGACATCTCATTCCAAATTCTAATTCGGTGGCAATACCTTTTGTTTGATATTGCCCGATTTTATCAAAAAGATTCATTCGTATTAAATGTGGCCAAAAAGAAAAAAGGTTAAAAGACTCTGGGAAATTTTTCATAATTGAGTTATCTATTATCGCAATTGAGTAACCATTGTATTTTCTAATCTCTTTAGCATTAAATGATTTAGGTTTTGGTATAAGGAATCGAATAATATCTATATCTTTGTTCTCATCCATTATTTTTACCATATCATGTAAAAATGCTTTATTAATATTTTCTTGAATTACATGATCGTCTTGTAATGATAACAAATATTGACTATTAATAGCTTTAAGGCCATTATTCATGTTACCACCCAGGCCTTTTCCTCCATTATTTTCTATTACGTTACATTTTAATTCATATAATTTTGATAAAACGCTAGGATCAGACTTGTCATCCGCAATATTTATTTCGAAATCTTGCCCTAAATTATTTCTTAATTCACTTACAACTTCAATCAATGGATTGAGCCGATTGTAATGACTAATTAATAAAGCTAAACTATTAAATGGAATAAAACTCCCAAGTGAAATTTGGATTTATTTGATTGCCAACTCGGTTAAATTTTGTAAAAGCTTCATCTAGCAATATAAATGACAATATCTTATCTGTAGTTATGATTCTTTCTATACCACCAATAGTAGGATAAAAGAAAGTAAACGATATTGAATATTGTCCATTTGAAAATAAGTTGTCAGGTATCCAAACAATTGATTCGACTACACCCACTTTAATCATAGATTGGTTTATATTTCTTTCAAAGGATGTAAATAATTTATTACCAGAATTTCCGTATAAATTAATTGATGGAATAATGTCATTCTTTTTATTTCTTAATTTCTATTTTATCCCAATATTCCTTATTATTTCTGGACAATTTAACTTTTTTATATCCCAATAACCGATATGCGATCAATTCAACAACTAATTGTTGTTCATTCGCATTTACAACTTCATATAATTTTTGTAACCCATCTTCGTATTTTTCTAGAAATTTATTTTTAGTTTTTAAAAATTGTTTTTTCTCATACCCAATAATTATTTTTACTACTCCTTTTATTTTAACAAATGTACTTTGTCGTGTTGATAGCTCATTTACATGAGGATATACTCCATGGCGGGCCACATCAAAGTTATCAATTCCATAACTATTGTTTTTGGATTGCAAAAGTTTAATGTCTAAAGCATTTCTAAAATTATTCATACTTAATTATTTTATTCCATTTATAATTTTGTGTTCTGCTTAATCCGGAAAACTTCACTAACACTTCCTCTCGTTCACCCATCCAACCCAATTCTTGTTTTTTGGGTAATATTCGAAAAGAAAATGTATTTTTAATTTCATTAAGTACAGTACATCATCAAGACCAATTGCGCCTTTAAGGATATTCTCACCACATCCTAGATCTAAAATATTTTTACTCAATTCACCTCAAATGAAGTAGTCCACCTTGTTTAATATGCCACCAATATTTTTTTTTAAAAAGAATGCTTGGATAAATAGCAACAGAAATAGTCAAATACATTAATTGTGATAATGCTGAGTGTGAATTAAGTAAAAAAGCTCTCAAAAAAAGTAAACTTATTCTTTGATTAATTTTTTTAGTGATTTTAGAATTATTACAATTGAGACTAATAAATCCTTTTCTTATACCCATTATGAGTCGCATAAAATTATTATAATGCGTAAATACCGGCTTACCTGATATAAAAAAATCATTTAATTGTTTTTCTTTTATTTGTCGAAAATTAATTCCACATACATTTTTTAAATACTGATTTAATGTTGAAATTCTTATAGATTTTTGGCATTTCACTTTATCAACTTCGTAGGAAGTTTCAGAATGCCTTATTTTCATCAGTTTATCAGGTAGGTTTGCAAATTTGATGTTTTTTGCTATTCTTCTCCACATTAATAAATCTTGTCCATATGCAAATTGATCATTAAAAATGCCAAATTTATTAAAAACAGTTTTTCTTATTAATAATGTAGGATGAAGTAGGGGCGTGCCAAAGATTAAATCCCACTTTATTAATGTATCATCTAAAGGTAGATTTTTAATTTCCTTTATAATTTTATTCTTTTCATTTATAACTACTATCTGACTTCCAACTATATCAATATCAGGATGTTTTTTAATAAAATCTAGTTGCTGTTTTAGTCTAGTATCAAAAGCAATATCATCCGCATCCATCCTTACAATGAATTCTCCCTGACATATTTGTATTCCAGTATTTAATGATTTAGTTATGCCTTGATGTTTTTGATTGATAACAATAATTCTTTCATCTTTATGCTGAAATGAATTGATTAATTCAAGGGAATTGTCAGTTGAACCATCATTGATAATGATAAACTCAAAATTCGAAAATGATTGGGTCAGAATACTATTAATTGAATCTTTTAAGAAATGAGAACTGTTATATACTGGCATAACGACTGATATTTTTGGTTCCGCCATAGACTAATGCTAATGGTTTTTTGCAACTCCTATTATAGACGCACCATTTGGGAATTTTCTAAGAGACTATTGTAAAGATTTAGTTCCATATCTAAAATTTTTTCAAGAGAAAAATGCTGAATAGCATATTTGTTAGCATTTTGGCCCAGTTTTTTACATAATATTTGATTTGTTAATAATTTTTCAATGGTAGATTTAATATTTTTTGCTTCTGTACCACATAACATTCCATTTTTTCTATTTTCAATAATTTCTCGGATTCCTGGAACATCTGTACCAATTACGGGCATCCCTGCTGCCATTGCTTCAATTAAAGTTTTTGGGTGGCCTTCGTAAAATGATGGAATAATGTATAACAAACATTTGTTCATAATGCCAGGTAAACGGTTATGTGGTATATTGTTTTGCCAAACAATTTTACCATCAAGATCACCATATTGCTCAATAAGACCATTTTTCATATCACCATTACCAATAATTAACACTTTAAGATTTATATTTTTTAAAGCTTCTAATAATCCCTGAATATTTTTTTGATGAGTAATTCGCCCAATATATAAAATATCAAACTCTTTTGTAAAATTGTCAGATGGTTTGAATAATTCAGTATTAACATAATTGGGGATAATAGAAATCTTATTTTTTAACTGTTTAGCCCTACGAACTACGTTTTGATACATTTCCTGTGTAGTAACAACTATTTTATCAGAATTTTGAAAAATATTTTCTTCATAACTTATTATTTCTTGAAAATCTCCATTTTCTCGTTTAGTAAAATCTGACCACATATACCCCATTCTATTAATAAGTGGTTTCTTATAATATTTCGCAGATTTTAGTGCAATATCAGCACCAAACATTTGATTTGTTTTTATTATATTGCATGATTTGAGATGCTTTCGGTGTATGATATGTAGATACTTATTATATATATATTTTGGCAAGCCCCATTTATTGCAAAGTACTTTTATACCAGATAGTCTATTAGAATATTTTAGATCATCACTATTACCATAGGTAATAAAACTAACCTGAAAACCTTTCCCAATTAATTGGGTATATAACAAAATTTCTCTTTTCAAAATACCAATATTATCCCATCCAGCTAATGACATTTCTTTTGTAAAAAAAAGTACTAAATTAATTTAAGAAGTCCTCTTAAAAATACATTCCCAATGCATTTAATCCTAAATCTTGCAGAGCTTTGACTTCCTGCCCAGTTCTGGATCCCAAACATAATGCATTTTTCTTATCTTTTATATAGAGTATATTTCTTTCAAATATGTCCTTAAAACCTTCGTACTTTATTTGCCATTCTTCATTCAACCATTTTTGTATTCTTTCTGGATCTGTTGTTTTTATTTTTTGATGTTTTAAATATTCGTCATAGGTATTATACTTATTCAGATTAGTTTTAATACTCTTTTTAAAAAAAAAATTGAAGATATTATAGATTTTATTTAATCTATTTATTCCCATTGATACCACCCTTGAATTGGAATTTTGCTTAAATGTATATTATTATAATTTTTACAGATTTTGTCTAGTGCCTGAATATCGCTACGATATTTATTTTTTAAAAAAAATAAGCAATACCATATGGCCAGAAATTGTTATCAATTGCCTACGCAAGTACTTTGTCCTTAAAACCCGGAGATTCGGCGTTGTCATTTGGTTGTAAAAATGGGTAGCAATTTTCAATCTTTGCCGCCAGCCAGGTTCGATTATAGTGTTTGCCATAGACGTCTTCAACCAATACCGCCTGATTACGCCCTTCACCAACTGGTAACAATCCAGTATGGAGAAAAGAGACTTTTCGAAATAGGGTACTTCCGCAACACCACACATTGGTAGTCTTGTCGCGGCTTGGGAGCCATGTCCAAAAATTGGTTCCGTTATGACTGTTTCTAAGGTTGGATATCCGTCGGACAGGTTTCCACCAATTGTTTGAATTTTTTAAACGGATGATACCTATTTCTGGAAATTCGTTCATTATGCTGACGCAATTTTGTAAAAAAGGTTTAGCATAGTCTAGAATGAAATCGTCTTCCACTAGCATTATAAATTCGCTATCGACCTTGGAGTAAATGTCATTTAATGCTCTTGCCATGCCAAGGTTTTTTGGATGCGCAATAATTTGATCAAAAAACTTCGATTCCTTTGCGTATTTTACCAATTCAGGTTCAGAACCATTATCTACCAAAATTTTTTCAAAAAGAGAGTAATTTTCGACTCCGGAAAAAAAAGAATTCATTGAAGTAATTAAACGCTGCAACTCAGTAAATCGTTTGCAAGACAAAACGACCATGGTAATTTTTCCTGGAATCAATTCATTGGTGTTTTGAATTTCACGAATTATGCGTTCGCACCGGCTACGGCGTAACCACACCGACAAGTTTAAATGCCAATTAGGAATTAGTGTGTTGGCCCCAAAATTTGGCGGGCTCGGTTGCTTTTCATATTTCCACTTTTTGTTCGGTGGATGATATTCAAAATATGATAATAATAATCGACGAATCATATTAAATGTTCTATATTTTGAAAAATAACTTAAAATATTTATGCCTGAGACATTTCACTAAATAGCTGTTTAATTCTTATTTCCCATGTATGGTAACCCTTCACAAATTTGTTAGCCTTATCACAAATCTCTTCACGGTATAATAAATTTTGATAAAACCTTAGGATCAGACTTATCATCAGCAATATTTATTTCGAAATCTTGCCCTAATGTTTTTTTAAGTGCTCCTACAACTTCAATCAATGGATTGAGCCGATTGTAATGACTAATTAATGATGCTAAACTATTAAATGGAATGAAACTCCCAAGTAAAATTTGGATATAATTGATTACCAACTCGGTTAAATTTTGTAAAAGCTTTATCTAACACTATAAATGATAATATCTTATCTGTAATTATGATTCTTTCTATACCACCAATAGTAGGATAAAAGAAAGTAATTGATATTGAATATTGTCCATTTGAAAATAAGTTGTCAGGTATCCAAACAATTGATTCGATTACACCCACTTTAATCATAGATTGGTTTATATCTCTTTCAAAGGATGTGAATAATTTATTACCAGAATTTCCGGATATATTAATTGATGGAATAATGTCATTCTTTTTATTTCTTAAATTATATTTTATTCTAACTCCAATTTGCTGATTTACTATGTTATTTTTGACCCTACTCCCATCTTTCAATAATAACTCAGCCTCTACTAGCTCTACTTCTTGAGAAGTGTCACTTAATTTATAATTATTATAAAAACTAACGCTTTGTTGTGCAACATTATTTTGTAGATAATTTGAAATTGCAAACTCAGGTTCCCCACTATATCTGATTTTTCCATCATTAATAAATATACATTTTGTGCATAATGATAAAATAGACGCCATGTTATGGCTTACATAAATAATAGTTCGCCCTTGAGTTGCGATTTCTTCCATTTTTCCGAGGCATTTTTTTTGAAATTCCGCATCCCCCACAGCGAGTACTTCATCAATAAGTAAAATTTCAGGTTCAAGGTGTGCTGCTACTGAAAAAGCCAGTCTCACTCTCATTCCACTGGAATATCGTTTAACTGGTGTATCAATAAATTTTTGCACTCCAGAAAAATCTATTATTTCAACTAATTTTGAATCTATTTCTTTTTTGGTCATGCCCAAAATAGTACCGTTTAAATAAATATTTTCCCGCCCCGTCAGTTCAGGATGAAAACCTGTCCCAACTTCTAATAAACTAGCAACTTTACCATTAAGTTCAACACTTCCAGTGGTAGGATGTGTAATCTGGGCTAATATTTTTAATAATGTACTTTTACCAGCACCATTTGCACCAATGATTCCTAACACTTCTCCACGCTTTACTTCAAAAGAAATACCCTTCAATGCCCAAATAATATCATTGCTTTCATTTTTATTTTCATTAAATGATGTTAGCTTATTTATTCGTTTTAAATTTTGGAAAGGGCTTTTCAATATAGAACCCATAGCGCCCACAAAGGTATCTTTAGTTTCTTCTTCGAGCCCGATACGGTATTGTTTGGAAATATTTTCTACTTTAATTGCAACATCAGTCATTTAAGCCACATCAGCAAAATATTTTTCCATGCGCCTAAAATACAATGCACCGGAAATAAATAGCACTACTGAAACAAGTGTACCTATCCTAATTAAGTCCCATGGCATAGGATTTGTCTGTAATAAAATAGAACGAAACCCTTCAATCACTCCCGCCATAGGAAAACATCCATAAATTAGTCGAAATTGTTCAGGGACATTGCTCGCGGGATAAACCACCGGGGCAGCATACATTAGCAATTGTACGAAAAAGTTCATGGCATACTTAATATCTCGATACTGGATTGCCATGGCCGTCAGCCACATGCCCATCCCTGAGGCGGTGATCATCATGATTAAAATCAATAAAGGCAGGAAGATAATTTGAATTGATGGTATGAAACCAAAGTATGCCATCATCAATAGTAGAATGACAAAGGCAATTCCAAAATCGATCAGTTTTGATATGACGGGGGCAATGGGTATGACTAATCTGGGGAAATACACTTTAGTCATCATACCAGCTGCACCTAATAAACTTCCACTAGCTCCTGCCATTGCTCCGGAAAAATAAGTCCATGGAACCAGAGCAGTATAACTAAAAATGGCATATGGAACGCCGTCGGAATTAATCTTTGCAAGTTTTCCGAAAACAATTGTAAAAACAATCATACTAAATATTGGCTGAATTACTGCCCAACCAATACCCAATACAGATTGGGCGTACCTAGTTTTAATATCTCGCCAAACCAAAAAATAAAATAAATCTTTATAACGCCAAAGCTCCTTCCAATCAATGGGTTGCCATCCAGAACGAGGTTTAATAATCGTTATTAAATTTGAGTTTTTTTCGATTTATATAAAAAAGTTATAAACAATAAATATTACTATTAATTCTTTTCAATAATAATATTTAGATAAGGTTGAAAAAAAGCAGGGTTAATTTGGACTTGATACTCTGACATTAACTTAATATATCGATTAGCCAAAGTATCCTTTTTAAACCTCATATTTCTGTAAAACGAAAGTATTATATTTTCTAATGAATATTTTTCATTTTCATAATTACACAATGTACTAAGAATTTTGATAAAAGTTATTGGTCTATTGAAAGAAATTTCTAAATCATGATAACTTACACTTCGACCCCAATTAATAAATTCTTTCATTTGTGCATCATTTACTTCGTTAATATAATTTTCACTTCGAAATATACTACTGGGGTTTATTTCAATATACCTATAGGCTAGTTCATCTGAGATCCAATGATGAAATGGGAGCCCCGATGTATGACCATCATAATAAAATAATGTATTTGGAGTGTCAATAATGATTATCATTCCACCTATAGGTAATATTTTCCAAGTTCCATACAATGATAATCAACGTTTTGTATATTGAGTAATTCACATCTATCTTGACACACTTTTAAAATCTCAGAATCAATGTCTAATACAATTACTGATTGTACCTGTTCAGCCAAAGGCGCAGTTCCTGTGCCGCTACCACACCCCACTTCAATAATATTTAAATTTGAAAGATTCCTTGCAGAATCAAGCCAAGGTATTATTCTCTCCCGGACTTCTTTAAATCTATTATAAAGTATATCTTCTAAAGATTTTTTACCGTGGTCAGAATCAAGGTAACCTAAACTATACCCTCTCGCTTCAGTGAAATGATTATTATTCAAAGATTCAACCATAGCCGAATAATAATTAGAATTTAATATTTTAAATTTTTTTGATAATCTTTCAGGTATTTTCTTCCTGAAAAGTTTTGATTTTATACTTGTTTTAACTGTATTAATTAATATAATTTGATTTACCTAATTTTTTGCATTGAAAATATTTTTGAAGTAGGATAGTTTAATTTATTCAATTATAAAAAAAAACTTCCTCTGATTGAGAATCCATAACGAATATTAATATTCTATAAAAATTAAAACGTAATAACAAACCCACTATTATCTTTATATATTAGATATTTTCTATGGTAGGCTCATTTTGATAGAAAGGAGCCTACCATCACATTAATTTACTTTATATATCCCAATTCTTGGATTTGACTATAAATTTTCTCGACAAGTTCTTCAGGTGGTGTCCCGCTAGAATCAATTACAATTTCAGCATTAGTTGGTGCTTCATAAGGATCAGAGATACCCGTGAACTCTTTAATCACGCCCTTTCGTGCTAATTCATAAAGACCCTTTACATCTCGTTCTTCACATTTTTCAAGGGATGTACTTACATGGATTTCAATAAATCCACCTAAGGGTGAAATTAAGTCACGATTTACGCGTCTATCAGCTTCATATGGCGCGATGGGTGCACAAATTGCAATTCCACCATTCTTTGTGATTTCACTAGCAACATATCCAATACGTTGCACATTTAAAGAACGATGCTCTTTTGAAAATCCTAATTCACTGGATAAATGTGTTCGCACAATATCTCCATCCAATAAGGTAACCGGACGATTCCCTTCTTCTAAAAACTTCACAAGTAAACCATTGGCTAAGGTAGATTTCCCTGACCCTGATAAACCTGTAAAAAAAATAGTAAGTCCACGCTCATTTAACGGTGGGCGAGATGCTTCTAGCTCTTGAGCAACTTCCTTATAAGAAAACCATTCAGGAATTCCCTTTCCATCATCCAATAGATCACGAAGCTCAGTCCCGGAAATCGTTTTGAATTCAGTACCCTTCTCTACTGCATCAATCGCTTCATACCGATCTTCTTCAGGCAAATAAACCATAAATTTAAAGGGGACCATTTCAATCCCGATTTCATCTTGATGTTTCATCAATAAATCTTGCGCATCATATGGTCCATAAAACGGATTCCCATTTTTATCATTTCCAGGTCCAGCATGATCACGACCAACAACAATATGCGTACAACCATAATTTTTCCGAATCAATGCATGCCATACTGCTTCACGTGGCCCGCCCATTCTCATCGCCAATGGAAGTAAACTCATCAATGCGGAATTTTCAGGATACTTTTTCATTACATGCTGATAACAACGAACACGTGTGTAATGGTCAACATCTCCTGGCTTAGTCATACCAACAACTGGATGAATGAGCAGATTAGCATTTAAAGCTTCTGACGCTTTCATTGTCATTTCTACATGTGCTCGATGCAAAGGATTACGAGTTTGAAAAGCAACGACTTTATCCCAACCTTTTTCAGCAAAAATTGCTTTCAATTCTTTAGGAGTATGACGATCCGTTTGATAATCATAATGGTGCGGTGGTTCAATTTCGATTAGTGAGCCACCTACATAGAATTTATTACTTATATTTTTAAGATAATTTACAGCAGGGTGAGTTGTATCATTTGTTCCATAAATAGCAAGAGCTTCTTTGTCTAAATCAGGTTGCCAAATATCCGTTACATGTAGAATTGCCAACACAAACCCTTCCTGATCTCGTAAGGTGATATTAGAATCGGGTTTTATTTTTCCGCTAAACTCATTCGTTACATCTAACGTAATTGGTATAGTCCATAATGAACCATCAAATAATCTCATGTTTTCTAAGACGGATTCATAGTCTTCTTGTCCTAGAAACCCTTTCAATGGGGAAAATCCGCCATTGAGTAACAATTCAAGATCACAGATCTGTCTGTCTGTCAATTGCCAAGATGGGTATTGATTTGCTTCTGTTTTTAAAGCCTTTTTTTGTTCTTTTGAGATACTGTTTTTTTGAATATTTTTTGTTGAAATCATGAGTTTAAATTACCTTATTCATAGTTTATTAAGTTAAAATGAGCCCGAAATTTACATTGAAGAATATGAGTAATTTTAAATAAAATTTGATTATTAATGACAAAAAGTTATCTCTCGGATTTATGCAGTACTCGACTCTTTATCACTCCCATAATAATGATAATATTGATAATAATAGTAATAGGAGCCATAGCTATTTTTATGTGTAACCGCATTCAAGATTACCCCTCCCAATGGTGCATTCACATTCCGAAGGGAGTTTATGGTATGTTCGAAAGCTTTTTTATCCGTTTGTCCAACTTTTACAACCATAACAATTTGATCAATTGCTTTAGAAACCATTGTTGCATCTGTTACCGCCACCAATGGAGGGCTATCAAATAATATCATATCCCACTCATTTTCTAATTTCTGAACTAATTCTGTCATACGATCAGACCCTAATAATTCAGATGGATTTGGCGGAATAATTCCGGATGTAACTACAAACAAATTTTCAATTTCAGTTTCTTGAATAATATCTTTGAAATCATCTGTATTCCCCGATAGATAATCAGTTATTCCAGGCTCCTTATTTAAATCCAATACTTTATGGACAACGGGGCGTCGCAAATCTGTATCAATTAATATTGTTCTTTTTCCCAAATTTGCATACGTGATTGCTAGATTTGCCACGGTGGTGGTCTTTCCTTCTCCTGGACCAGCACTTGAAACCAATATTGATTTAATTTTTTTATCCGGACTGGTATAAAGCATACTCGTTCTTAAGCTTCGATAGGCTTCTGATACAGGTGACCTTGGATCTTCTCGAGTGATGAGCCTTCGTTTTAATTTGCGATTTGACTTTGAACTGCTTCGGGATTTTCTACCGGACGACCACCATCTTTTTTTAATAATATAGTCATCCCCAATCGATGGAATAATTCCTAAAACAGTTAAATTTTTCCGCTCAATATCATGTGTTGTTTTTACGGTATTATCTAGGAACTCAAATCCAAATGCCAAGGCAACACCTGCTGCAAAGCCGAAAACAAGACCCATCAAAATTGTTCTTTTATTATTGTGTCTAGAATTCCCTGGTGATCGTGCAGTATCAACTATTTGAACCTTACCAACTTGAGAAGCAACATTGATTTTAGCTTCTTCCAATTTTTGCCTTAATAAAGAATAGTTTTGGGCTAAAACCATATTGTTTCTTTGCAAACGAGAGAATTCTAATTGTTTAGGTGGTAATGCATCTAATTTACTTTCAAATACTTTTAATAAACTTTTAGATTCAACTTGTTTGAGTTTTAACCCTGTTATTTCCGAATCTAAAGTAATGAGTTCAGAAACAATATCAAATCGAGCTTGTAGCGGATCTTGAACAATTATTCCTTGTTTGGTTAGCTCATTAACCTTTGAATTTAATTGAACTTTTTGAGCTTCCATTTTAGCTTTTAATTCTTTAACGGCACCATGGGTTTCACCATATTGTGCTATATTTTGAATGAGTTGGGCTTCTAGCTGACTTATCTCATTTCTAAGTGCAATTACATGCACATTAATATTATTCATCAGCTGATCCGCTAACGTTTTTTCGTCCTTCGATAATTTAGATTTTAAAAGTGTATATTTTTCCTGGTTTATATTGATCTCAGAGTTAGAATTATATATTTCCCCTTCAATAGTACCAATTTGGGATGTAATACTGATTGCATTTCCATCCAGATCATACATTCTTTCTTGTTTTTTAAAATGTGTTAATTTCTTTTCTGCTTCTCTCAGTTTGGTTTCCTGGATTTCGACTAAGTTTTGAAGAAAATCGACTGAATTACTTGCTTTCTCACCACTCCATTTCTGATCCAAATTTTGAAACACTTTTGCCACAGTATTTACAACGAGTTTAGCTTCTTCAGGCCAAACACTTCTATAAGATACATCAATCAAATTTGTGCCCGACCTTTGTTTTACGCTTAATTGGCCAATTAAACTTCCGGCAAATCTTTCACCCACGTCTTCAGAATAATCTTGGTTATATCGTAAAGGTAAATCTGATTTGGGATCATATAACCCTAGAGTAATAATCTCTTTGAAAAGGAGTCGCGCACTTCTTCCTCGAGGATAGAATGGATATGACCCAAATAAAGCTAAATTATTTTTCTTATAAGGCCAAATAGCTTTAATTGTTTCTTTAGCAACACTTCTAGATTTTATGAGCTGCATTTCATTCATAATTCTATTACGATCCCTATTTCCCGTAAGATCCATAATCATATTTGCTCCGGGCTTTTCTTGAATCACAATCGTTGTTGTGGCAAGATAGGAAGGCGGAAGTGTCCATACTTGATAAATACCCAAGCCCAAACCAAAAAGAGTAATGAATAAAATCTTTTTATAATGAAATCGAATAATGAATAAATAATCACGAATCGATAATTCGTTTTCTTGAGAATAGCCATTTGTATTATTCTGAGAATTATTCGTCATTTATTTCACCAATTGAAAATATAGATTAAATAAACCTAAAAATGTATTTACCGTCCCTACTTTTGTTAATATAACACTTGTTATTTTTTCTGGGATAATAATAGTATCATTTGGTTTTATTTTTATGAATTCAGATCGATTTCCAGATTGAATAAATTTTTGCAAATTTAATTGGTATTGAAGTTTCCCATCTGAGTCAGGTGCTTCACGATATATTCTTACTTTTTTTAAATTAGCGCCGGACCGTGGCCCACCTACCATAGAAAGCATCGTTGCCATATCTATTCCCTCGTATACAAGATGATGTCCAGGGGCGTTTACATGACCCCAAATATTAACGTACATCATTATGTTTCCCTTTTCATCTGTTAAATATCGCTCACTGGATATTTGAAAATCAGAAAAAGTAGGTGATATTTCATCTTGGCTTTCAGCCAAGAGCATCCCGAATGATAAAATGATAAATAAATATTTATTTTTATTCATAGCTAATTAACTTAATCCTATTTTTGATTTGATGCGCGAAAAGATATTTGATGGTTCAACTTGTTCATATTCAACATTAACAAAAATCGGTTCGCCTAAAATTACTGCTTTTGGATTCTTATTAACCATATCATCCACTAGATAATTCCCCCAATTTTGAATAAGATCAACGCACTCTTTTAAACAAAAGTTTCGATGCCTATCGTGATGTGCATCTGAACCCAAAATCTGACACCAACCGTTTTTAATTATAATTTCTGAAGTCTTTTGAGCATTTTTTCCTAAGTACCCCAAAGGAGAGCCTGCATCTACTTGAATGATGCAACCCGCTTCAAGCCAATCTGTTACAAAATTGATATTTTCTTGAACAGGTTTATATCGTTCTGGGTGAGCTATGATTGGCGTGACTCCAGCCATTTTCAATTCAAATAATTGTTGTTTTTGGATATCGGGAATCTGATGCGCCTGAAATTCTATCAGCATATATTTTCCATGAGAAAAAGTCGCAAGGTGATTATTCTTGATTTGTAACAGATTTGGTAAAAAAAACACTTCCGCACCAGAATGAAGGTGAATCTCAATACCATTCTTATCTAATTCGGTCTGTAACTGCTCAACTTCTCTTTGTATTCTTTTGATAGAGATATCATCAGTTTCCACCTTTGGGTGTTGAAAATGAACCGTATTAACAACATCTGTAATTCCTTGTTCTGCTGCATATCTCAACATAGATAAAGACATATCTAACGACTTAGAACCATCATCAACATTTGGAAGAACATGGTTATGGAAATCAATCATTTAAATTAAAAAATTCGTATTTATTCATTTTAAATGGGGCTCCGCCTCCTCAGTCACAATGCAAACTGAAAAAGCAAAAAAAATCCGGCTAAAAATCAGCCTTACTTCTACTACAATTTAATTCAGGCGATTAATCGCCCGCGACATCAACATATCAACCATTGTGGTTGAATTAATCCATGTTATATCGGAATTTTTATTATTTACTTTTGTTTTTCGAATTAATTCATCTGCAAACGCAGGTCCAATTAAGTCAATATTATTAAAATCAAACTCAATTTCATTTAAATCTTTTAAATTGTGTAATAAACTTTGAGCTTGAGTTCTTGAATTAACTTGCCCACCTTGACTTCTAACTAAATTAACAGGAATGCAAACTGAAGAATCATTCTGTTGAAATATTTGATAAAACACTTTCTCACAAGTACGATTAGAGTTTGTACTTATTTCCAAATGAATCCGAGTTCCATTTTGTTGAGATGATTCAGAAATTGTCCATTCATTATTATTCTGTTGATACGTTAAACAAATTCCAGAAGCATCAATGGTAACCTGATCAAATAAACGAATAACAGTCATGAGTTCATCACCTGCATGATTTACTGGATCTGTCGTAATTCGCCCTTTTGCAATTTCGATAGCTGCAACTTGAAAATCATTTAACCCTAAAAAACGATTCAATTTTTTAAATATACCTATTCCATTATCGTTGAGTATAAAATGAATTTCGCTGGGCGAAACATAAATTTTGTAATGAAGGTTACTAGCCTGTGCATGATCAAAGACATTTGAGAGCAAAGCTTGAAACGAAAATTCACATATCTCATGAATATTGCTCGGAATAGAATCAAGATTGGGGAGTATTTGATTCCTTAAAATATCATTGGCTGAAATAGATTCATCAATATCCACAGATTTGGAATAATTGACAATGGGTTTTAATTCGTAAAATCGATCTCTTGTTTTGCCGTGAGCAATCACCCGATCTTTGTTTATCAAGGTATGCATATGCTTTAGGATTGCTTGGCGTGATATTCCAAATTTATGGATTGAAGCCTTAATAATATCCTTCTGATGCCTACTTAGGTTTTCTAAGATAAAATCTTTTATTTGCTCGGATGAATGCATGGCTTTAATATTAATGAATTATTATCAACTAAATCCATATTTATTATAAACTAAATAAAAATATTTATCAACTGCCATTTTGTTTTTCTATTCGTAAAATCAGATAATAAATTGATAGGAATTAATTTTAGTTCCCTAAATTTTAAATTGAAATAAATACAAATCGGTACAAAGAATTAAAACAAATATTGGAATGGAAGACGATCAAATTTTAAAATATTGGATAGCAGTTTATACAAAACCGCGTCACGAAAAAACTGTTGAAAATGAACTTCAAAAAAAAGGGTATGAAGTATATTTACCCTTGCTTAAAGAGCGTCGAAAATGGAGCGATAGAAAGGTATGGGTTGAGTTTCCTATGTTCCGTTCCTATATATTTGTAAAAACTGAATTAAAAAATGCTCTTTTTGTTCTTCAAACAATTGGGGTCGTCAAGGTTATCAAGTTTGGCGGAGAAGTTGCCGTGGTCCAAGATAGTAGTATTCAAGCAATTAAACTCATGATTGAAGGAGGATATATCCCCGAAGCAACCGATTATTTTGTGAAAGGAGATCCTGTTGAAGTTAAAGAAGGTCCATTAAAAGGGCTTATTGGAGAAATTACTCGAGTTGATAACCATGATCGCTTTCTAGTTCGTGTTGACGCAATTCAACATTCAGTTTCAATTCAAATTGATCGAGGATATTTAAAATCAATATAAAAGAAATAGATTATCAAATTATTATTATTGGCACAGGAGTTGTAGGGCTTTCAATCGCACATTCCCTTGCTGAAAGAGGATTTAAATCTGTTCTAATTATTGAAAAAGAATCAAATTTTGGACGAGGAATTTCTGGACGAAATAGTGAAGTAATACATTCAGGGATTTATTATCCGGAACGTTCTTTGAAATCTAAATATTGCATTCAAGGACGTAAACTTCTTTCATCCTATTGTGCAACTCATGGAATTTTCCATAAACAGTGTGGAAAAATTATTATAGCAAATGAGAGCCAAGAAAATGATTTGATGGATTTGTTTCAACTTGGAAAGTCAAAAAACATGGCTGGACTAAGCCTTTTAACAAAAGATGAGATTTCTCACCACGAGCCTAGAATCATGGGTTCATTGGGATTAAAAATAGATTCGACCGGAATTCTTGACGCTCATGCACTTATGAATTCTTTCTATCAAGATTCTCAGACGTTAGACCATGATTATTTATATAAATCAACTGTTTTAGACTGTACAATAATTTCTAATGGATATGAAATAACTATTCAATCTCCAGCATCAGAATTAGAGAAAGTTAGGAGTAAGTGGGTTATCAATGCGGCAGGTCTTAACAGCGATTTAATCTCTCAAATGATTCTTCCAAAAAATAAACTACCTGAACTAATATATTCTAAAGGATATTATTTTTCATTATCCAGTCGATGGAAAGATAAATTTTCACATTTAATTTATCCTATGCCTGATAAAGAACACCGTTCACTAGGCGTTCATTTAAGTTTTGATCAAACCGGTACATCCAAACTAGGGCCGGACGCTCATTTTTTGGAAAATAGAATTGAAGATTATTCAATGGACGAATCATTATTGAATCACTTTTTTGAAGAAGCATCAAAATATATTATTGGATTAAATAAAGAAGATTTATCCCCTGATTTTTCTGGAATCAGACCTAAAATAAAAAATGATGCATTGTCATTTGAAGATTTCTATATAGCACATGAATCGGAAAAAGGTTTTCCGGGTTGGATTAATTTGATAGGAATTGATTCTCCGGGTTTAACTTCTGCTATTGCAATTGGTGAAGATGTAGCTGCTTGGATTTACGAATCATAACCTTGGCATCGCTTTCTATCAAGCAACCCTGATATAAATCATAAAAACATAAAGGACCAAAATGAATCTTTTTACTAAATACTCAATTACCCTAATATTGCTCTTTCATGGATTATTATTTGCTCACTGCCAAGTCCCATGTGGAATTTATAATGATGCTGCTAGAATTATAGAACTACAAGAAGATTATGCTACAATTCAAAAAGCTATGACTAAAATTAATGAATTATCTTTAAAACAAGATGCCACTTCTATCAATCAAATGACTCGTTGGATTATGACAAAAGAAGAGCATGCATCAAATATCCAAAAAATTGTATCAGATTACTTTTTGATTCAACGAATTAAAATAAAAACAACACCTTCTGAATTTCATCATTATGCAAAACTCACGACCAGTCTGCATCAAATTATGGTATCTGCAATGAAATGTAAACAAACGGTTGAGACTGATCATGTGACAACAGGATTAGAACGTATTGATACATTTGTGAATCTTTATTTTGATAAACATGGAATAAAGCATCTTAAAGAAATGAGTGGCTCATAGAAGAAAAAGTATCCTTATTTGAAATCATTCTTGTTTCTACTAAAAGAAAAGCCTTGTTTTACAATGAGCAAAACAAGGCTTTTTAAATGGCGGGAACGCCTGGGAATCGAACCCAGCTCATCGGGGATACCAATGACAACGGCTTTGAAGGCCGCGGAGAGCACCAGCTACTCAATCATTCCCAAAGTAAA
>Ga0209556_1000224_pt1 | contig 40245 bp, 34 predicted proteins | sample SaaInlV_150m_DNA_5_FD_184652 | JGI IMG/M metagenome (GOLD analysis project Ga0209556, IMG submission 184652) | Marine microbial communities from expanding oxygen minimum zones in the Saanich Inlet - SI037_S3LV_150m_DNA (SPAdes) (version 2) | ecosystem: Environmental > Aquatic > Marine >...
TTATACGATACAAACAAATGCGTTCTCGTATTGTATAATATATTTGTATTATCGCACGTACGTACGAAAAATTGAAAAACATTTTCACATACTATACAAGTAAACAAATGAAAATAAAATGATTGATATTCTAGCCATTGTACTTGTGATTACAATATTTTCGTGCATAGTATATGATATGTATTTAAATTCTGATTAAATAGACACCATATTATGGGCTTCTAACTTGGCCCAACGTAAAGTTAGACACATAAAGCGTGAAAAGCACAGGCGACTGTGTATAAAAGATAATAAACCTCATTCACTATAATAGGTACTCTCAAACATAATCGCTTACGTAAGGTTCCAGTGCGTTCACTTGCGTAAGTATTATTTGAATTGCTAGTTCCCGAGAAGCGGTAAACCGTAGGCTCGGGGGGTGATGTTAATTATTTGGGTGATATATATTACCCCGTTCCCTTTGTGTAATTGAATAGATTATTAAAAAGTTCAATGATGCGGAAATCTTGTTTAGACCTTGCACAAGATTGACATTACAGGTATATCTCGTATGTTCTCCCCATACTGGTATACCGTCAAACCGTCTCGACAACGGAAAGCAACCAGAGGACGCTCTGAAAAAATAAAAAAAATAAAAAAAATAAATATAGTGCTTCTAATCTGGCACGACAACAGTGGATATAAACGACAAACGTGGATGTTAAGAACATGGAGGTGAGCCTAGGAGCATAATATGCCTTCCATGTTAAAGTAAGATTAGCCGTAGATAGCGTGAAAAGCACATTCGACCGTGTATAAAAGATGATTATATCATCCGGACAATTTATTGTCCCGTTCCCTCTACGTAGTATTAATTTAATAATAACTTGTTTAGTTGCCAATTATACCAATAGCAAATAGACTGATCACCTATAAACTATTTATATGATAACAATCAAAATGGGTTTATTATTAAAGTAATAACAATGCTGAATAATTAGTTTAGAATTTGTACTAATGTTTTGATAACAGTGTGGTATTAATTACTACGTTAATCACTCCGTCTCGACAACGGGAAACAATCAAGAAGACGCTCTTTTTTTAAGTCTTTTGAGATTTCAAGTTTCGACGCCGGATTTCATTATTATAATCAGCATATGTGAGTCTATACCCCCAATGTTGTAATACTTGGCGTATCTTTGGACTAATGGTTTCATCATTCCATTTTGCTTTTTTTTAACAATAAGGGTAACCAAGAACCGCATAAATCTACCACGAGGGCCGGCTAAACTCTTCCATCGTTGGATTTGGCGTTCATCGTCGGGTCCTCTATTTCCTTGATGGAAATCACAATACCATTCTACCCAGCCGTATGGATGATGTTTAGTTATCCACCCTTTATTTTCCCAAAAATCTAATGATGTGCCAACTCTAACATTATACTTGTTTACGTGTATATCATATGTCTTGCTCACTAGTTCAGTATCCGGCATATCTTTCCACCATTTTTTAGGGTACAATTTATGTTGATTTTTATAATCCTTACCAGTAATGCTCGAATGTATCGGTCTCCAATACGTTCCCCCGAAACTTCCCATCCTAAACATGTCTTCGGGAGTCAAATTTGGTGTAAAGTCTGGATGATCTGTGTATGGGATTTTCTTGTTTTTCCTTGTAATATTACCTATATTGCGCATATTATACCTAATATATAATAGATATATCTAAAAATCAATAAAAGAAATGGGTGCGCTCATTCAAAATGGACATTTTAAAAATGTCCGTTTTTCATTTAGAAAATATAGTTTATTAATACGAGTGTTATAAAGCGGACTTATTACCATATTGCAGTAAATCTAAAAAAATAAAGAAAACACATCAATGCATATTTTTTTCATGACTTGGTATAAAAAGTATTTAGAGGAACTAAATCTACTATCATTATATACCCCAAAATGATAGTAGATTTTAGTTCAAAAAGTTCCTATAAATATACCTGTAAAATTTGTTATTATTACACGTCTCGTAAAAGTCAATATGATCGACATATCTTAACTGCAAAACACAAAAAGATAGTAAATGATAGTGATTTTAGTTCGATGACTAAAGACGATATGTATGAATGCAAATGTGGTAAGACTTATAAATACGATAGTGGATATTACAGACATAAGAAGACATGTATTATACACGATCCATCGACATCCGAAACAATTCTAAATCAACCAATTGATTCTGGGTTAGTTATAGAGTTGCTGAAACAAAACCAACAGTTCAAAGAATTAATGATAGACCAGAATCGACAATTGCATCAGAATCAAGAACATAGTAATGATTTACAGAAACAATTACTTGAAGTTGCAAAGGACAGCAAGACGATAAATAATACGATTAATAATACAACCAATAATCGGTTTAATCTGAATGTATTTTTGAACGAAACATGCAAAGATGCAATAAATTTGAATGATTTGATTCAATCAATCGAACTAAACACCGACGATTTCATACGAACGGGTGAAATCGGTTACGTAAAGGGAATTTCGAATATCATGGTAGAGCGCATTCGTGGAATGGAACCTCATGTTCGTCCTATCCATTGTACTGATCTGAAAAGAGAAATAGTGTACGTAAAAGATTCAAACAAGTGGTCGAAAGAAGACGATAATAAAACCCATTTACGAAAAGCAGTACGAATTATAGCAGACAAAAATAAGCAACAATTATATCCATGGCAAGAAGAGAATCCAAATTACGAAATACTGGATACGCCAGAATGTGAAAAATTCTTTGAATATGCGAAAGTATCATTAGGTGGATATGGCAAAGAAGAAGACAATAAATTTGAAAATAAGATAATAAGTAATTTAATAAAAGAGTCTGTAATAGACAAACAGTCCACATAATAATCTTGTCAAAAATAATAATAATAATATTATTATTTTGAAGTATGTAATTTATTCGGTTTCATCAGTACGCGCTGATCTGTTTTTTCTAGATCTAACTTGTGTAAATCCATCATCTTCCGCATTTGGTCTACTTGTTGCGCGCGTCTCACACATTAAATCGCCTCCGCGAATACCAATTACTGATATTGCCTTATATTCATGGTCTCCTCCAGCAGATTTAACCAGATCAAATTCAACATATTCGCCCTGCACTAAATACTTATATTGTGAGTTTGTAACACAAATTGCACTGTAGTGTGTAAAAATATCACTATTCTTATACTCACCGTCATCGCACACTGTAATAAACCCATATCCGGCCTTATTATTGAACCATTTTACCTTACCAATAATCTTAGATTGAATTGTTTCACCTTCAATTGACTCGCTCATTGTAATATGTAATATACCCATTGTGTTTTTATATCATTTACCGTTGTATATTTTGTCCGCCAAGAGTATATAGTATTATAATTTAGTAATAATGCGCAAATCGATGTCAATTGTATTTTTATTATCAGTTATATTCATATCCCTTGGATTAGGTGCTTACCTGCAGTCTAGTAATGGACGGTTATTCGAAGGTATGAAGCCCGATATGGATACAGAGGAAGGTCAAGAGGAAGGACCGGATGAAATAAACAGCGAGGATACAGTTTTGAATGAAAAACCGCCTCTATCTGAAGCAACTATTGCGAATGGGTTAAAGAATTCACCATTAAATAATGATGGAGTTGAAAGTAAAGAGGACAATGGAGTTGAAAGTAAACCGGACAATGAAGTTGAAGGTGAAGATATTGAGAAAGTTGAACCATTTAGTGAGTTTACTAAATCTGATTATTATAAATACTAATTTCGAAACATATTCAATATAGCATTATAGTTTGGCATTTGGTCGTATTCCAAACTATAAACGTATTTTACATAATTACCCAATATAGAATCAATATTTGTGCATAATGGCAATATCATATCACTCCCTTTTTGTTTCTGTCGGATAAGATTTTTATAATGAAATATACTAGTTTCGTCGTATTCATCTGCCAATATTGAATCCGTCGTTATATTTTCCCAAGGAAGTGTTTTATTGTATAAAAACAGGTAAAGATATCCGAGTGAAATCAAATCATCTCGTCGAGAAGCGATAGAGCCAGAATGTATATAATAACTAACATATTTCGGACTACCAATAATGCATTCAGAACATGTGTTCTGACAATGTTCTCCATCTCCATCAATATAGAATGTAGAGAATCCAAAATCAATAAGAAACAATTCACCATTTTTCACCATTATATTTTGTGGTTTTACATCTCGATGTATTACTCCATTATTATGTATAACTTTGAAAATGCCGATCAGTTGATATACAATTGACTGTATCTTTGAAACGGTCATTTCCTTTTTTGAAAGTATATAATCATATAAGGAGCAATCGTATATACTCATTACCAAACATGTATACTCGCTCGATTTCCCGTACCATGAAATAGCAGGAATATTACGCACATCTCGTTCATATAAATATTTGAGTATAGTCGTTTCATGTTGTAGTAATTTGATAATCGATGTATCGGATTCCAATTTGATAGCTACTTCCGCATTTGTTTTATGATGGTGTCCTTTATATACAGAACAAAATTTGCCATTTCCCAATTTTTTACCAATATGATAACGTTTTCCAATTATTTCATTCATCTATTAAGTATGTATCGTTATTTTTATTATATTTATGAAATATATACTAAAACCATGTTATCCAGCAATTCTATAGACAATATTATGGAACTCGGTGGTAAATATTACAGGATTCTACCTATAATATTATATGTCTTCTATTTTGCTCTCTTTTTCGGCGTTATTTACATAAATCCGGAATATTTGGACGTATTTAGAACAATGATGCAAGTATTTGTATGCGTATTTTTAATTTATAGATTTCATCCATATCGCACACATACATTACGGCAATATGACGCACATATTATATTTAGCAGTGCATTGTTTTTACTGGTGAATTTGGGTGTTGTCAAAACTGCGCACGCGTTCATTGCGCCTATTGGAAATGTAATAGTTGATAATGCGTAAATAATATGAACGTAAATCATATACTATATTAGAAAGCATATTACACAATGGAGAAACAAAACAAGGAAGAAATGAATATAGATCAAATATTTGAAGATGCGATGAATGATTCATCTCTATTATCAACGATTAACATAGACAATCTATTGAATACATTAGAAAATACAAAGAATGATTATTTGGATAACAAAACAATGGCCGATATATCGAAAGAAGTGTATGAAACCGTGGCGGAATATGATATACATGATGATATTATAGAATCGTTATGTAAGAAATTAATAGGATATAGGTATGTAGATGAAATTTACGAACTACATAAAGGAAAAATGGTAAGATGGATACGCGACGGTACTTCTAAAATAACAAATGGTGGTATAGTAACTGACATAAAATTTTTACCGAACGGTATACACGTACAATGTATGAATTCAATGAAACGATTCATTCAATATAAATTTGACGATTGTAAGACGTTTCAAAAAATGAATACAGACGAACAATTAATATTGTTAGCCTACGACCATTTATCTTAATTTTTTACGAGTACAGTGTCCTATTTTGTTGTATTTTTTTTGTGTACGCTTACGTTTACTTGTTAGATAAAAAAATTCTTTTAAATGATACATAATTTTTTGTGACACTAAAATGTCTCGTTTTAAATCGCTTAATATAGAATTACCATTAGTAATGTGATTACGGTATATAAAATAATCTGCAATTGATTGATGAATAAGTTGCGTATTATGACCTCCCTTAACGTTATATATTATAGGAGACGTAATAAACCGTTGTATAATTTCGTGTGTAGATAAATGATGATAATATGAATAAGGTTGAATATAATAGACGCGGTCCTTTTCCATACTCGTATATTCAACATTATCTATAAAACATATTTCAGTGGTTTCGGGTAAAAGGGTACACCGTATAAAATCGGAATACGTTTTCGAATGACTTGTTCGATCAAGATCAATGCGTTCCTTACCTATTTTAAAAGCGCGTATAATCTTGTCGAAAATATTTGTTTTCTCATTCAGTTTGTATGTAAAATATTCAGATATGAAATCTACCCAAGGAGGATTGCATTGATTATTTGTATATATATAGATCTGCTTACAATGACCCATTTTTTTCTTCTGTAATAGAAATTCGAGAATATGAATAATTCCGTACCGTAAAAACTCTGGGTATAAATCTAATAATTGATTAAAATTAATAGGAGTATATTCTTGCGTAAAATGTTGAAGTGCCGACCATAATATTTCTAAATCTGTGAAGGATCCCAGGGTTTCATCCAAATCAAACGCGATTACTCTACCATTGGACCGCCTTCGTTTTCGTTTATAATAGTCTCCTTTTATTATTTTAGTATAGTCAAATTCATTATCATTCATATACAATAATTCTTGATAAAATAAAACTCATATATTTTATCAGGATACATTTTTACTTGCCAGATGAACCAAATCCATTCGACCCTCGTATAGTATCGGAATCTAATTCTTTGACTACACTCAAGTATACGGGACATAATGTAGGATGACATACCTGTAACAATCGATTGAATTTCATTGTAGTATAACTAATATTTTCACTATATGGTAACCATCTAAACGCACCAATTAAGTTCCCTCTATAACCGGCATCTATAATTCCGGTATGATTAGCCAGCATAAGTTCAGTTTTAGAGATACTAGATCGCGGATGAATGTAAAACCCGCAATCGATAGCAGTTTTATTCATTACATCATGGTATACCATTTTGGTAGTAACATTCATGTCGATATATTTCGTTTCAAAATGTTTGTTAAATGTAACATCGTATGGTACATATAAATCTATTCCTGAATCAGGATGTGTAGATGACATTAATGCGTGGTTGTGTAAATAAGATAATTCCATATATTTACTGTAAAGTTCATCATTAGTAGTAGTAAGGTATAGTACCGCATAATTTGGCATATCATTACATTCATAATTCGTTTTTTTGTACTGGGTCTTTTCTTTAATCATTTCATGTAATCCATTATCAAATGCGCTCATTGTTAGAATGATATAGTAAATATTATCTATATCATTTTCTTTTTAAAGTTTTAGGTTCTCATTTTTTTGAATTCATTCCAAGATATTTTTTCTCCAGTTGATGGGGTTACATGTTCGCCGTCCCGTTGTTCGTTTAAATGATTGAGTTCACGTGTTGCGCTATCAACATACATCTCTTTTAAAATTTTACCAACCATTACGGACCCTTCATGTTGGTCGACTTTTGAGTCTTCAATCATCCTCAATATAGTCAATAATTTTGTCATAATTGTAAGATCAAGTTCATCCTTAATTAATTTATGAAAAATGTCAGTGTAGTTCGTATACAAGAACACACATTCTTTTTGACATAACTCGGTAAACGCAGAAATATTGGTATTTTTCATTTCAGAATGGGTATTAGTTAACGTGTCTATTTTACGAATATCGTCTCGCATTAATACACTATGTTTTAACCGTCGAATATTATCAGTATTATCGTCACATTCAGATTCGTTAATCATTTTTTTTAGATTGAGTCGTTCATCATTTGTTAAATTCGCCATTATAAATAATATATATAGATACGTCGTTTTATGTATATTTTCAATAATATAACTTTAGAGTATTGGAATTATCTGATGTATATGTATAGGTTATGAATTGGTACAACATTTTACTTGCGGTCGCAATATATTTAATCATAATTGGGTGTTTATGTACGTCAATTAATGTCGTTCCATATGCTGGGTCTAGTAATTATAGTTCGATATCAGAAGGAATGAACGGTTATAGAGGTCACGGAGGAGATCAAATAATGAGAGAGGTGAGAGAGATGAGAGAGGGATTTGAGTCATTACAATCGTCCAATAATTTTGCGAATTCCCTAGGTAAATCAGTCGGAGAATCTGAATGTAAAAAAGTACACGGATTTAAAGAATTACAATGTAGTCCCGATCAACCATTTAGTACAATTGATTCGTATGGGTTTACTCAAGGCAAACCCGGTTGCAATGGGGCTGGTTATTTCAATTCGAAGGGCGATTTGTGTTTAGATGAAAAACAATTAAATGAATTACATAATAGAGGGGGTAACGATATAAAATCATCAACGGTTGGCGCATAATCGTAACAATAAAATTGATTTACTTTACTTAATATAGTATAAAGTAAAACAATAACCCAATACGTTCGACGTAAAATGGCAAAGACACGAGATGACAAATTCAGACTAGCATTTGATTCCTTCGTTAAGAATACGATCGGTATCGAAGAATATAGTCTTGAGAATTTAACAAAAAACAAAATCGAAAATACTCATATTTATTCATTTACAATACCTTCTCAAGTGAAGATTATTGGATATATCGACCGAAATGGATTGAATGAAAACAATGAAGAAAATGTGAAACCAATCGAATATCAATATATGCCAATAGAAGAAAACTTACGAGATCAAGTAATGGACGCATTTGGCCCACATGAATTGACTAAAACATACATGTCATATGGAATATCACGTCCATATGTAACTAGATTAAGTTATGTTGATATTGATAGATGTCACCTAAATGAAGACAATGGTATCACCGGCAAGTTGATAGTTATATATTATAAGTCGCACATTCCATATGAATTGCAAGAGGATCCCAAAGAATTTGAAAAAAAATATTTGAACTTGCTGAATCGATTTAATAAACTCGACGGACAAAATACAGAATTATTAGATAATATTGATGAACTGAACGACGAATTGTGTATATCTAAACGTCAGACGCGTAATTTCAAAAAACGATTATTTAAAGAAGAAGAGTTGCATATTAAATATGAGAAAAGTTTAAAAAATAAACTACAAGATACATATGAAAAATTAAACGAAAAGGAAGATTGCCCCGTCTGTTATGATCCACTAGACGGGGATACGTTAGTTATTCCAAGTTGCGCACACTATATTTGTAAATCGTGTCATGAGCGATGTAACGTGTGCCCGATTTGTCGCGACGAATATTTAGAAAACGAAACATAACAAAATAAAAATTGCACCAGTGATAGAGGGTGGATAATGGTACTTTTTTTATCATGAAAATGTTATTTTGCAATGTTTACAATAACGTATTTCTTGAGACCGTTCTACATCTACGTCAATGTAGTCGGATACAACATAATGACAACAGTTATCTTGTAAATATTTAGTGATTCGATTTATTATTTCGGCATACTCTCCGGTTCGTTCATCTTCAATAAGACACTCAAGTAATAATTTTGATTCAGACATAACTGCTATGTCTGTACGCGTTTCGTTATTTTCCATACTATTATACAATATATCAATATTTTTATGTATTTTATCAAAAACAACAAATGAAAAAAGCCGAAACTTTTTATGGGTTTGACAAATATATTCAAGGATATTATATTTTTATATGTTTTTCAAAATTTTGTTAGACGTACATTGCTAGGAAACTTTGATCGGGAGAGCCTTCATTTTTAATTAAAATGTCTGCTTCTTTGATATTGACAGTAAACGGAAACGAAACTTCTAGTTTAATATCAGTATCAAATAGTGGGGTATCCTTCTTCATTAATCTAAACAAGTTGAGTTTTGTATGAATAATCTCGAGACAACGCTTCAGATTACGAACGCCTGCCTCTTCTTTTGTCATACTTGTGTTTGATACTATATGTTTGATAGTTTCATCGGGAATAATCACCTCGTCCTCTGTGAAATTTACTTGTTCGCGAATCTTTGGGAGAAGATACTTTCTTGAAATAATAACCTTTTCCTTTGCGTCATATCCTTTCGTTTGAATGCGATACATTCTATCGCGAAGAATAGGATTAACCTTACTTTCGTCATTATAACTAAAGATGAATAGACACTTGCTTAAATCGAAATCAACTTCCGAAAAATACTTATCATGGAACTGATTATTTTGAGAGGTATCCGTCAAGTGTGTGAGAATGCCCGCGATTTCTTCTCCACGTGGCGTATCGCTAATCTTATCTAGTTCATCAAAGTAAATAACTGGATTCATACATTTACTGTCAACCAAAATCTGAACGATTTTGCCCCAAGTACTGCCCTCGTATGTATAGGAATGCCCTTCCAAGAAACTGCTGTCGCCAGTTCCCCCGAGTGCGATAAACGCAAAATCCCGACCCAAAATCTTACTAATACCTTCCTTTACTAGCGTTGTTTTGCCTGTACCCATAGGACCCTTAATCGCGATTGCGGTTCCCATAGCAGATGGATTCGAAATCCATTGACCCACCATTTGCATAATTTGAAGTTTCGCATCATTCAGTCCATATACACAACTGTCTAGAGTCTTCATTGAGTTTTCCATATATTCATGACAAACATCGATGCCGTCATCCATTGAAATAGATAGACTTCTATATACACCGAATGGAATGCGCATAAACATATCAACCCAATTCTTAATTTTGAAATATTCATTATCACCAACATCCATTGATTTTAACATACTTAATTTCTGCATTGCGATAGCCTTGAAATTTGCTGGCATATTCGTATCCAATAGCGCCAGTCGGTATGGCTTTACAATATTTGTATGTGAGTTTATTTCCTTCAAGTGCTTCATAACCGTTAATTGTTCTTTATTAGAAAGTTTCTTTTTAAAATAGTCAATCTCGTTTTCCTTTTTTTTATCAGCATGAATGAGTTTATGGTAAGTCTTTGCGTTTTTAGAACGAGTTTGTTGAACTAATTCCTTAATTGACTCATCACAATTCTTGATAGCCTTTAATAGTACCTTGCTTGTTGGTTTAGACTTCAATTGTTCCAATAATTGAGTTTTGGTGTCTACTAACTCGATATATTCATTTTTTACATCGGCAATTTCAATAATATCTTCGTCCAATTTATTCTTTTTCTTTTTCTTATCCTTTTTAGATTTTTTTAAAGAACTATTAGAAGTGTCATCTGGCAATTTCACCTCTTGATAATTTTCCTTCATAAATGTCTTTTCATCCTCGCTGTCACACTCAATGTCATCGTCGTCGTCATTATATTCATCATCGTCTTCGTCATCATCACCTTGTCCGTCAACTAGAAGAATATTATAAAATCCACGGTCTTCTTCTTCTTCTTCATCGTCTTCGTCTTCTTCTTCATCGTCGTCTTCTTCATCGTCTTCTTCGTCAGATGTTTCATACCTCTTTTTTTTATTCGATGATTTGGTTGACGTTTTCTTAATTTTCTTTTCATATTTTTCAGTAGTTTTTGCGCGCTTTTTCATATATTTTGATGGAAACATTTTAGATACGATTTTTTGAATTTCAGAACGAGTTATTTCTTCGACGTCATCTTCATCTTCTTCCTCCTCTTCATCTTCCTCTTCATCATCCTCAGTATCTTCAATATCCTCACTGTCATCGCATTCTTCACGTTTATTTTTCTTAGAACGTTTGCGTTTAGGTGGCTCATATGAAGATGAAGAATCGCTTTCCCACTCCTCACTGTCAGAATCGGAAGATAATACCGTAAGTTTGGTCTTGCGATTAACCTTGTTTGAGTTAGATTTCTTATCAGTTTTAACGGGCATGTTGGATGTAAATTAATGTATAATTTAAATAGTTACTGGCAATTGACTAACAATTTGTCTTTCAATTTTATAGAAATAATCTCGAGTAGAGATAAGATAATAAAATTGAAAATATCAATATAAAAATATAAACAGTATAATTATAGGGTAATTTGTTCGCAAACATGAATCAACCAAAACAACCATCTCGCATTATTGGCGTACAGTTTAGTATGTTATCACCGGAAGAAATTCGAAAGAATTCTGTTGTAGAAGTGACAACCCGTGATACATATATACATAATAAACCGGTTCCAAATGGTCTATTCGATTCACGTATGGGTGCGCTTGAACCGGGAATAATATGTCCTACTGATGGACTCACATACATCGACACGCCCGGATATTTCGGTCATATTGAATTGGCTCGTCCCGTATTCTTTATTCAGCACATAAAAGAAATAATGAAAATATGCAAGTGTGTATGTTATAAATGCAGTAAATTATTAATTAATAAAAACAATCATAAACATGTAAATGATATGCGATCTGAAAAAAGATGGTCTTATGTATTTAGTAAGTTCAGCAATTCACCAAAAGGGAGACGTTGTGGTGATCTGACTGATAACGGTTGTGGTTGTAAACAGCCAAGTTCTATAAAATTAGAAGGTATGGCAACTATAATTGCGACATGGGAAAATGTCGAAGGTACTGAAAGTGAAGATGGAAAAGTAACATTACGACTAACACCAGAACTTATTGTAAAAACGTTTCGTCGCATTTCAGACGAAGATGTTGCGTTCATGGGATTCAGTCCCCTTTGGTCTAGACCCGAATGGATGGTGTGTCAGGTATTACCAGTTCCACCGCCATCTATGCGCCCATCTGTAAAGGTGGATGCGCAACAGCGAAGTGAAGACGATTTGACTCATATTTACAGTAACATTATTAAATATAATCGCGATTTGGCTGATAAAATCGCAAGCAATGCTTCTCCAAATGCGATCGAAGGATTGGCAACACAACTACAGTACTTTATTGCGATGATTGTGAATAATAAGGTAAAAGGTGCCGATAGTTTACGTCAGCGTTCGGGTCGTCCTCTTCAATGTATCTCGGGTCGATTGAATAGTAAGGGTGGACGCATTCGTGGTAATCTTATGGGAAAGCGTGTAGATTTCAGTGCGCGTTCCGTTATTACTGGTGATCCAAATTTATCTATTCGTCAATTAGGTGTTCCTATGAAAATCGCCCTTAATATCACTAAACCAATTACAGTTAACGATCGCAATCGTGATTTCTTGACAAAATTAGTTCAAAATGGTCCAGAAAAATATCCAGGTGCTAAAATTTTAGAACTGAAAAACGGAGAAAACATCTCATTGCGATACGTTGATAGACTGTCAATTCGTTTAAATAATGGCGATATAGTGCATCGACACATGATGGATGGAGACGCAGTTTTATTCAACAGACAACCTAGTCTTCATAGAATGAGTATGATGTGTCACATTGCGAAAATTATGAAAACCGGCGATACATTCAGAATGAATGTTGGTGATACAAAGCCATATAATGCGGATTTTGATGGAGATGAGATGAATATGCATATGCCTCAAAATGTGTTGGCAGAAACTGAATTAAAACATCTGGCTGCTATCCCATATCAGATGATTAGTCCTGCATCAAATGCTCCGATTATTGGTATTTATCAGGATTCCTTATTAGGATCATATCGGTTTACTCGTCCAAACATTTCATTTACACCTCGTGACGCGATGAATTTGCTTATGATGTATTCAAAAGTGGATGCCACATCCATACGTAAATTAAGTGAATCGAATGGTGGCAAAATAAAGAATTTTGATATTATTAGTCAAATCTTGGCTCCACTCACAATGAAGTTTAAGACGAAATTATTTGACGAAGATGATGATGATTATGCTACTTCTAATAATGTTCTTGAAATCCGCGACGGTAAATATATTCGAGGACAAATTGAAAAGTCGGTTCTGGCGTCTTCTACCAAAGGCATTATCCACAGAACAAATAATGATTTTGGAAATATCCAAGCATGTGATTTCATTGATGATTTACAAAACATAGTAACTGAATATATGAAATCAAGTGCGTTTAGTGTTGGTATTAGTGATTTAGTTGCGAATCGTAAAACACAAGACGCGATCATTCGTGAAATAGCCAAACAGAAACTAGAAGTTCAATCCCTTATCGAACGCGTTCACTTGGGTACATTTGAAAATAATACTTCTCATACCAACAATATGGAGTTCGAAACAAATGTTAATAACGTTCTGAATAAGGCAACCGAACAAGCCGGTAAAATCAGTCGTAAGTCTCTTTCAAAGGACAATCGTTTTGTGATGATTGTAAATTCTGGTTCTAAGGGTACGCTTATTAACATTTCGCAGATGATTTCATGTTTAGGTCAGACAAATGTTGATGGTAAGCGAATTCCTTATGGATTTGAAAATAGAACTCTGCCACATTTTAACAAATATGATGATTCTCCCGGTGCTCGTGGATTTATTGAAAATTCCTATATATCTGGTCTGACTGCCCCCGAATTGTTCTTCCATGCTATGGGCGGTCGTATTGGTCTTATTGATACCGCAGTTAAGACTTCCCAAACAGGTTATATTCAAAGACGATTAATTAAGGGTCTAGAGGATCTGAAGGTGGAATATGATATGACGGTTCGTAACAATAAAGGTAAGATCATTCAGTTTGCTTATGGCGATGACGGATTTGAATCGACGAAAGTGGAACATCAATCAATTCCTATAGTTGGCATGAGTATCGAAGATATATATTTACATTATGATATTGTAGGTGCTAACGATCAGTCCTCTGAAACGACCAATGTATACACAAAGGGCACAGCAACGCGTTCTAGAAAACAACAAAAGGATACAAAAGACAGATGTAAGGTTTATATTGATAAGATGATCGAGACACGAGATGCGTTAGTGAAATCAGTATTTCGAAATAAAAATGAAAATGGCGTAAAGGTTCCGGTCGCATTTCAAAGTACAATTACGAATATTCAAGGTCAATTACAATTAAATTCTAATTCCACTGTGGATATCACCCCATTGGAGGCGTTTGATCTTATTGACGAGTATTTCAATAAACTAAAACAGATTAATTATATCGCACCCAACTCTCTATTCGAAGTGTTGTATTATTACTATTTGACGCCAAAAGATTTACTTGTTAATAAGCGTTTTCATCGAAAAGCATTAACAATCCTTTTAGAAACTATTGTACTCAAATATAAACAGTCAATCGTACATCCGGGTGAAATGGTGGGTGTAATTGCAGGACAGTCGATTGGTGAACCAACTACCCAGTTGACATTGAATACATTTCATTTAAGTGGTGTATCGTCGAAGTCAAATGTTACTCGCGGTGTTCCACGCATTGAGGAGATTTTGCGCTTGACTAAAAATCCTAAACATCCATCGTTAACCGTGTATCTGAATGAAGTTGATGAATTAGACAAGGACAAGGCAAGTCAATACTCAAATATGTTAGAACATACCAAATTGGTGGATGTAACAAAATCGGTTCAAATTTGCTTCGACCCGAACGATAAGAACACTACGATGGTAGATGATAAAGAACTGATCGAACAATTTTATGAATTTGAAGATATGGTAGATGAATGTAACATCGTTGAAAATCCAGATAAGGAACAGACGAAATCGAAATGGATTATTCGTATAGAATTTGACACCGAAACGTTGCTTGATAAAAACATTACAATGGACGATATCCATTTTGCTATTACAAATAGTCATGGTGATGATATTTCGTGTGTATATTCTGATTACAATTCTGACAATTTAGTGTTTAGAATTCGATTAAATGAAAAGATCATTTCAAAAAATAAGAAACTTCGTAGCGTTTCAGATACACTCGATCAATCGGATGACATCTACATGCTTCGTATTTTCCAAGATAACCTATTGAATAACATTGTGTTACGTGGTGTAAATGGTATTACTAACGTACTTCCTAGAAAGTTACAAAATAACGTTGGTAAAGATGACGGTAAATACTGTCGTAAAGATATTTGGATTATGGATACTACTGGCAGTAACTTAATGGACGTACTGGCGTTAGATTTTATCGACTCATCACGTACGTTTGGTAATGATATCAAGGAAGCATTCAATGTTTTAGGTATTGAAGCGGCGCGTCAAATCATTTATAATGAATTTGTTGAAGTCATGGAATTTAGTGATGTTTACATCAATTATCACCATCTCAGTCTTCTATGTGATCGAATGGCGTCTGCTGAAAACATGGTTTCCATCTTCAGATCGGGTATTTTGAATGATGATATCGGTCCTATTTCCAAGTCTACATTTGAAGTTCACACAGAAGTCTTGTTGAATGCTTCTAGACATGCTGAATTCGATCATATGCGAGGCGTGTCTGCTAATGTTATGATGGGACAAATGGGTGTATTTGGCACAGGGTCATTTCAAGTGCTATTAGATATGGAACAGATGAAAAATCTACCCGATGTTGATATGACAAGTACAGATAATAAAGAAATAGACCAAATGTTTGGTTCAATTGAAGATAATAGTGAGGCATGTTCGAAGAACAATGTTACCATCAAAAATAATTTGGACGCAATCAAAAATAGTGATATGGGGGTATGTGACGATGGATACGATGCTGGATTTTAAGCGATGAATCGCATGACTCCAATTACAATAATACAATAAAAAATAATTAGATATATTTTTTATTGTAACCACGTTAGTCAATAACCAATGAAATCATCTTCAAATAACTTTCAAAATCCATATTGTTATCAATATAATTATCTGGATTTTCCAATATAGTGCCAAACCCGTCTAACTCATAAAGTGGTCGTTGTGGGGTAACCACACGATACTCGGGACATTTGTTTGAAATGGCTGGACTTCGAATAAAGAAGAATCTATCTTTCAATGGATTTCCCCCCATGATAATCCAATCTACTTTCAAATTCAAATTTTCAAGTGGAGATTGTGAAAATAGCATAATTGGCAATTTCAATTCCGATGCTAATATCCACATGTCGAGTGTTGTTAAATAATAGTCTTCACTCATAATCAAATCTTCCATTGTAAGTTTATTTTGAATCACCTTTTTTATCATTGCAGATTTACCGTTTTGTTTTCGCAAAATATCATATACCTTGGATTTATTACTTGACTCATATTGTTGATATAGATGTATTAGTTTCTTTTTCAATTCGCCAATGGATATTTCTCGATCATAATGCTTATTATATACAGTTCGAATCAAATAGTAACTGCATACATGAGAACATTGATATATAATTTCATTTGAATTATTTGGAAATATCTGTTTCCACTTACTTTGACTATTGCCTATAACCCCATCTAATTCTTCTTTAATGCATTCACTGAGTGCCGATTTACCGGGCACAATAACCTCCATATCATCTTGTTGTGAAATACTAATTTCAGATGAATATGTTTGTGTGTTGGCGGGTTCTGAATTATCAAAATTCAAATTGCGGATATACTCGTTTGTGTAAAACGCTTCTAGATTATCCCAATATTCATCCGTCAATATGGATTGCAACAATATTACTTCATCTGAATTTACCCTGTAATCAGTGGTGCCTATGTTAAGATATCGGTTTGGTTCCATCATAAACAATCGAACGCGTTTGTATCTAATCAGTTCATCCGCAATTCGTCCAAAATATAATTGTTCGTTATCCATTCCACTCAATAAATTTTGACTTGGTATTACCAGATGATGATTGTCATTTTTAACAATACAATACGGCTTATTTTCATTATATTCCGTACAATCCGTGATAGAGGTTGATCCCATTGCATTTAATACCGATTCATCCATCTCATCAAATGATATTGTATTCCGAACCAAATATTTAATCAATATTTCTATTTTTTTCATTTTGACTCGATACAGATAACGATTGTCATTTAGAATATCGCCCACTTTTTCTTTCAATGTAAAATACGACGGGTCATTTAACATGATGCGTATTGTATTTTTAAAGGACGAAAAAAATTGCGTTTCTAAATGTATATTTCGAACAGTTGCTGTCCGTGCTGTATCGTAGGAATTAGTGGTTTGTATAGTTTTATCTGCTTCATAATAACCATTATCTCGGTAACTATTTGTTTTTATAAACGCGAGTCCATCATCAATGTCATTTGTAATCGGTGGATTTGTTCCAACGACTTGATTGGTTTCGGTTAATATGCCGACAATTAGATCATCTTCTACAATCTTTAATAATGGTTTGCATAAAATTTGTTGATTTGTATTTTCACTAATTTGTGAAAGAATATCCCGAGTTGCCGCATATTCAGACCATTTAATATTATCCATATACACAACATCAAGGTCGTGTAACAATGAAGATGGTAATGTTGGCACTAATACCGAATTATTATTTGCATCACTTGGTCTAATAATCAGGCCAATAATTTTCCCTCTGTAATTAGAAACTTGCGAAACAATATCATAATGAAGTCGATTAAGTATGTTATATATCTCAGTAGCAGAATTATTTTGCTTATATTTATATTCTTTTGGCATACTTGGTAATGGTTTGCAGTATTTATTAGAGGTGTTTTGTATTTTATTGATTACTTTTTGTAATTCTGGTAAATTTTCATTACCAGCGAATGTAGAAATACGAGTTATATCAGTATTCGTGTTGTCATATACAGAGACGATTGCGTAATAATTATCCTGTTCTACAAGAATCATAGTATTTTTGTTTTTATTGTATATTTCCGAATGTAGTGAATTTGTGGGACATATCATCTCTACATTATCTGTAATATCATTGTCTGAAATGCTGAGTACCACCATGTTTAATCCATTCGGAAATAGATTTGGATTAGGTGATGTGATGATATCCCATAGATATACATAATCGATCCAAGAATCGTCATCTCGTAAATATCGAATGAACGATTCAAACGCAGAAACGGTCGACTCATAAAAATCCATTTGTGCGCGCACATTTGTATCCAGTGATTTGTAAAATTCACTATTTGTATGAGTATTCAATACACCCTCGTCAACGCGATATCGTTTTGGTTGGAATGTAGATACAAGTGATCCATTGTGATATTTTAAAAACATATCTATTGTCAATGACTCGGCTATAATAGTTCTCATTTTTGATATTGTAGGGACCGGAATTTTACGTGAATGGTAATTATTTACATCTGCGTAAACAGTTGCTATACACCCAATAAATGATTGATGATATTTGTGTTCAACTGTATATAACAGATATGCCTTGTGTCCGGGTTTGATTTGTTGTTGATTTTCAGACGATATTATATTGTTGTAGTTAACATTCAAAAACAATTGTATTGATCTAGGTAAGAATACCCATCCACCTGGATTTCTATAAAAAGAGATCTTTGAAAAATATTTAACTGCATTTTTATTCTCAATAACACCCTTTTTAACTACACCCTTTTTTTTTTGATCCACTTTGCTTTCACCGCGTTTGGTTCCGTCGATTATTCCTCTCCAGTTAGGATCTTCTGGCTCATCTACATCATCTGGCTCTATCCCCCATGTGTCTCGTCGCGTTTTCAGTTGGTTTGCCGACCAGTCTTTACTGAAACAACATGGAACGCCATTAGTAGGATGCGTTTGGTCTGGTAAAAATCCGGGCGAATGGTGAACGTATTCTCCTTTCGCATTTACATGAAATCGTTCTTCCGTGAATTCATGTGTATTGCCCGAACATTCTCCTGAATCTATTTGTGATTTTGTCATAGGTTTATTTGTGGTTAAACACCAATATCTAGGACATATAAACCAATGTTTATTATCTGTATCCATACCATATCGTAGTGCGTATCCATATGCGTCTCTATTTTCTTCATCTATTTCTGTTTTTTCTTTATCCGTAAGTATAATAGGTTGTCTAGACAAATTAGCAGGACATGCGCGCGTGTAAACTTTATAGTCCCCTTCTTTTTTGGTAAGTATAAGTCCAGGTTCAAGCGTTTCTAATTTATCTAACATATATTTTCCAACATCTAAATCCTTTATCTCTGTTTTTTTTACCTTTGATCTGTTAGCGCCTCCCATTGTGATATCTTGATTTGATTCATCGTCCGAATTATCGCTTTCATCATCGTCTGAATCATCGTCAAAAAATATTCCATCGTCATCGTCAGAATCATCATCATCGTCCGCATCATCGCGTAATAAAATCTCATCTTGAGAAATAGGACTAATTGACTTCGTAGATGGACGAATCACATTTTCGATTGTTAATTCGGATACATTGCTGTGTTTTCCAGAACATAATTGTTTGACTTCTGCATTAGAAACACCATCAATTCCAATTTTCTGCGAAACACGTAAGAAACTATCGAAATACATTTCAAGTAACTCGATATATGGAACATTAGTAATATGCGATACCTCAATGTGTAGCACATTGCCGTTTTTGATTTTTCCAATATCTACGGTAAACCCCGGATTTTCAACAATATCAATATTTTTATTAACATATTGACCGTTTATCCGTGTAAACTGATTGAAATAACCAGCCAGTTCAAGCAATGCCTGTTGTTCGGTTAAATTATAATTCGTTATTAATGCTTTCATTACGTCACTTTCATTGTTTGTTCGTTTAAATATATCAGTAATCATAATATGAATTGCGTTCATTTGGTTATAACTATTTACGCGTTTAAAATTCATAACCAATTTATTTTTGTCGACCAATTGAATTTCAAACATACTGGTTAAACACGGAGAAACATCTTTGAAATTAACGTCGGTTTTCAGAGGTGACCATATCTTATAAATTATATTTTGAATCTCTATATTTGAATGTTTTAGTCCGTTAAATGTCTGCAACTTATATCCTAGATGATGTAAGTTTTCATTTAAGGATTCAATAGTTGTATTGATAACTTTCGTTAATAATGGTTCTAGATCATGAATCTTTGGTAAAGAAAACTTGACGACACTCCTAGGCATTTCTAATTCTTTCAACGTTAAATCGCACATAATATCAACATTTCCATTTTGATTAATACTTATAATAATATCAAATATATGGTCTTGAATACTTTCTTGTATAATAAGTGAGATTTGATTTATTTTACCAATTGTTTTGGAGTATTTCATAATTTGTTCTTTTGAAAGAAAGGGTATTTGTTGACCGGTTTTAGTTACCTGTTTGGAATATGCCCTATATATTTTTTCAAATCTCACTCCTGGATTATATTTAATAAATTGAATGTGTTGGGTTGCATGTAACGTTTTAAATATAACGTCCAATGGAAGTTTTACACTAGATACTGGATGGATTGTAAATTCGATCATTTGAATACCATTTTGTGAATATTGAATGTCTTCTCGTTTTCCATTATTATATATTTTGTAGATACTGTGCAAATTTTCCTCGGTTTTCAAAAATGATTTGTCAAATAATTTTTCATTTTCAACAAGTAAGTTTTGTTTTTTGGTAACTAAATCATTCCCAGTTGAAATTCCTTCTTTTTCAAGAAGAGGAAAATACAATCCAATCGCATATTCATCACTTAATCCTATAGATTGAGAATATTTTAATACGTCTGCTGTAGTTGTTACGTATATAGTGTTATTAATTAAATTACCATATGATAATAGTACGTTGTTCTCAAATGATATTAATGGATTGTCATTGGTATGGTGAAATGGATTGTTTTCTGCGTTGATAATATTATATGGATTTGCTTGGAATAGTAACTCTGGTTTATTATTCGTAAAACGAGGACCAATCGGAATCCATTGTTCTTGTTTACCGTCTAATATATGTAAGTATTTTACTAAATCTGGATATGAGTATGCGTCTTTTACAGGTATATTATTAATAATGTTCATGTCGCGTATACCTAAATTTTGTAATAATTGTCCTAAGATAACAGAATCCATAGAGATTTGATTGTCATGTGTTAGTATATTATAAATATGGAATAATGATAAATCACTATTTATCTTTGAAAACAGATATAATTCTGGGTAAGACACAATATTTGTACCAATTTCCAAAACAATTTTCTTTTTTATAGATCGAATTGTATCATCTTTATAGATTTGATGTGAAGAAAATACAACATCTACATGATTAAGTTCTATATCTACTATTTCATCTTCACTAAATAATTCAACCATTTGATGTGGATCATTGTTTCCTGAAAATATTATGATTTTATTTTCAGACTTACTTGAATCTAAATAATGGATTTTAAATAATTGGTCTAATGGAAGTTTCATGTTGCTTGTAGGTGACCCGCCTGTGGTTTTCATTATATACTAGAGGGTTATAATTTATGATATTATTTGACGTTGAATCAAATGATATCTATCGCAATGATTACATAGTAAAGTATTATATGTTGTTGCCTAAAATGAACTGTTTGGGCGATTATTATGTTTCATAAGTTCGTCATTTGACATTTCACGACTTGCCATACCACCACGAACCCATCCATCAAGTGCGGCTTCTTCCACAGTATGAGATGCGTCATTTACACGTTCCTCCATTTTCGCGTCGACTGGGTATAGTTGATATTGTGAAAATGATTTATCCATGATTGTAGATACGCTTTTTTTACCAGCAACTACCTCTCCTTGTTGAAGTTGCGATTCCATTGCTGGGTCACAACTTCCACGCCCTAAATAGGGTACGGTGGCAAATGGACGTTGAAACAGTTGTAATTTTTCTAACGGTTGTGTTTGTTCGGTGTTATGAAGAAGGTTTGATTCACTATCAATTGAATTTCCACCTAGTCCATTTCCGTGAGTAATACCACTAAACATCATGGTAGGTTGCTCTATAGCAAATTTTACGTGATCGGTTGATGAATTTTCACTAAAAAAATTTGCTAAATTATGGTTGGCGTATCTTGTATTCTGAATGCCAATCTGTGTATTGTCGGCGTTATCTGAACCAATACGGTCAGTCTTGTTAAAATAATAAGGACTAACTGATGACATCTATTTATATTATAGATAGAGAATGAATTTCAATATAACCGGAATATATTGAAATTAGATGGGAATTAATAATTGGTATATCTTGACATATTTCGTGCGCATGCAAAGTTGTTTCCTTCTTTGCATGAAGTCATACTTCCATAACAAAATTCACTAAATGCTTGTTGGTCGTTAGGTATAGTTGTACTTGGATTTGAATTAAATGGACGTAAAGATTGTTCAAATGTATATTGATCTCCTAAATCTTTGAATAGTTTATCCGCAATATCCGGTTGATCTGGATTTGCTTCTATAACTAATTCTTTGGCATTCTTTAATATTGCATTGCCTACGTTTTTATTAAAGGCGGCGGGTGCTGGTTTTTTATTAGGATTGTAATCATAATCGCTCATTAATACATTCCCAAATGGATTATTTGATTCTGGTTCAGAGAATAAGTTAGTTGGCATTTCTTCTCCGGATTCCGTTAAATAATCCATGGCTGGATTTCCAAAACCTTCTTTGATGTCTTGTACAACCTTTTTTGACACAACCTTTTTTTTCTCTTTTTCATGGTAATAATGTAAAATGTAAATCGAACTGATCGTAATTGCACCGATAATTAAATGACGAATGCTTTTAAAAATAAAAACATTGATTAATGATAATATAATAACAGTGCGCGTCACTGAATTCAGTTTTTGTTCGTATGTCATATTTTCAGTTGGGAAAAACTCGGTTAAAAACTTAGGTGAAAATAGAACATTTGGATCTTCACCCCAAAATGATATAGGCTCTGGGGCATTTGATTGATTATCATTAATATCTACATTTTCATTAGTTATTTCAGTCGGCATTAAAATATCACTCATTACTTATATCTTATTGTATATATAATTTAATACATATTTCCGCCTTGTAAGATGATATATTCAAATTTACTAAATATATCATATTCAGTTTAGTTTCTGTTTGACACACATATCGTCAATTTGAAACGTCTCTTCTTTTAGATTACTGGGTACAATTTTAATAATACATTTTGATTTTTCACCATATAGCGGTTCAGTACATCCATTTTCTGGTTTGTTTTTTCTCGTATTGTCAGTGCAAATTCTGGTTAATGGTAATGTGCACCTCGCGCGAAAATGTTCGTATCGTTCTCTTACATCGTTATAGGATAATCCCGATTTTTTTCCAAGCATAGAATTAATGATTTCGTGCAACTCATATACATACTTTGAATACGTCTCCCTCGATTCCATATGTTTCATTAGAAGCGGTAGTTTTTTTAAATTTTGTTTCAAATTGTTCCTACACTTACCACATGGTAATATATGTTTTAAGTCCAATATGCATTTTCGATAATGTTCCTTATCTGATTTAGATGGAGAAATTGGATAATTGAAACTTATGGTATGCAGTGAATGCCACATGCTTGGTCCCCAAACGCTTGTTAACATACCATCCCCACTATTATAATCATTTAGTGAATATATCTTATTATTTTTAATAGTTTTATTCTTTCCCATTTACTTATACAACGCAGATAAAAGATTATTTACTAAATTATTTGAAGAATGCTAATTTATTCGTTTTATACACCTAACAAAATATAAACGATATATATATATTATGCCTAGTCTAAGTGAAGTTGTTGGTAAAATACTCGGTCCGTACTATAAATATATTATAGGACTAATCGCACTCATTATATTCGGATATGCTGCTAACTATGGATATAAGGCATATTACTTAAATACAAAAGCAAACAAGTTCGCAAACGCACCTAATGCCAACCGACGCAATAAAGAGGTCAGCATTATGTTCTTTCATGTAGATTGGTGCCCTCATTGTAAAAGCGCACTCCCCGACTGGAATAATTTTAAGAAACAATATAACAACAAAGAAATGAATGGATATGTCATTAAATGTACTGATATCGATTGTACCAAAGAAACTAGTGAGGTGCAGACGATGATGTCCAAATACAATATTGAGTCCTATCCTACAGTCAAAATGTCGAAGGATAATAAAACGATTGAATTTGAATCTAAAATTACGTTATACTCATTGGAAAGTTTTGTTGAATCTATGGTTAACTAATTCGTAATACTAGATAGTATCAGTTGATGTGAATATATTTGCAATTACATCAACACCCTCCTGTATTAATCGTATTCGATTATCAATCTCAGTTGTGGTTGAAACGATATCATAAATAGACATGTTAATCGACGTTATTCTAAATTCGTTTTTAATACGATGTTCTCTTACTGAAAGAAACGCACAAATTAATTTTTTCATTATTATTAATCCATAATCTAGAAGAGAGCAAGATTCATTGAATATATCTTCATCATGTGCGTTCATATCATTACATAATCCGATGATTTCATCGTTTTTTGCACCATTTTCAATACATTTATCCAACGGATAATTCAATAACATGGCACCGTCGCAATAACATTTAGAATCCTTTATAAAAGGTGAAAAAATAATAGGTATCGCAGATGACGCATAAACCGCATCCATCAGTCTCCACTCGGGATGTGTCTTATGTGAAATATCTACTACCTCAAATCGCATGACATCGGTCGTAAATATATGAATCTCCTTTTTGGTAATATCATAAAAATCCTGCATAGTTATATCAATCGATATATCTTTTCCATTGAATAACGGTGCGAATGTGTCTTCAATCGTTTTCATTCCAAAAATACCACGTTTTTTAAGTGAATCAATGATAGAATACAAATTGAATTTAAACACATTATTCCACGGTCGCTTAATTAAATAATCATCAATAGTATCCCAGTCATAATCTAATGCCAATATTACGGCAATTATTGATCCGACAGATGTGCCATAAATAGTTTCTATGTCCTCAAGTTTCCATAAATTACGTTTATGACATTCTCTTAACATTCCGTAAAATGAAAATCCAGTAACTCCTCCACCAGAACAAACTATATGTCGAATAACCGAAGTAGACGCCGACATATTAGTATTTATACGTAATTATTATCTATATAATTTATGTATATTTGTATATTACACACAAATGTCGATATTTATTCAAACGGGCGAAGACGACCAATTACAAAAAATGAATATAGACGAACTATTTGAAAAAAAACAACAACGCGATCTAAAGGAACGGTGCATTTATAACAAAATACTTAACCGCGTCCATACTCGCATAAAGTTCACATCTAGAAGCAAACGTAATGAAACTCACGTTTGGTTTCAGGTACCGGAATACATATTCGGAGAACCAGTGTATAAACAAGGAGACTGTGTAGGGTATTTAGTAGCAAAATTAGAAGAAAATGGATTTTATGTCCGATACATTCACCCCGGTACGTTATTTGTAACATGGAAAAATTGGATACCTTCGTATGTCCGCAATGAACTTAAGAAAAAGACCGGAGTTGTTGTTGATGAAAAAGGCAATATTATCAAGAAAGATGATGACACTGAAGACGACGATTTAGATAGCAATTTATTTAATAATAAACCAAATAATTTACAAAAACCTCAACGTGAATACACCGATCCAAGTGAATACAAACCTACCGGCAATTTAGTGTACCGTCCTGAAATGTTCGAAAAATTAGAGAAGAAAGTGACATTTTCATAAGAATCTTACCCGTTTGGTCTTCTTGCCTTTCTTCCGTGATTTTCGCCTTTTCCGTATTGTTTTTTTAGGTTTTTTCTTCTTTCCGCCACCCTCTATCGTATCTACTTGTGGTTTATTACTGCCATTTGACTCATTCGGTTCTTCTTGTGGTTTATTACTGCCATTTGACGCATTCGGTTCTTCTTGTGGTTTATTACTGCCATTTGACGCATTCGGTTCTTCTGGTGGTTTATCACTGCCATTTGACTCATTCGTATCTAATTCTGATTGTAACTCATACGCATCTATTTTTTTTTGTAACGTACGATTCTCGCGTTTAAGTTTATCAATTTCTAGAGAAGATGCGTTTTGATCGGACCCTTCATTATTCTTCTCTTTAAATCTACGCAATCCTTCTGTAACAATTACATTGTATAGTGCATCAAATTTGTCAACTAACACTTCATATTGGGTGGTATCATCTAACAATTTGGTTTGTAAAATTTCGACAAAATCACGAGAGAAATCATCCGAATTTATTTTTTGTTCCAATTTATTGACGGCTATCGTTTTAATATGTTCTACAATATTGGGTACATTCTCCATTATTTTCTTTTCTAGTTCATCGACTAATTTTTTGGTTAATGATTTGACCTCCTCATCTGGTTTCTCTTCTATTGGAAGCGCGTGTTTTGGGTCTGATTTATCTTTTGATTGTGAACGGTCATTTACTTCAGTGGTGGGAAGACCATTTTGGTTCATCTTCGCTATGGTTTGTTTGCGGGTATGTCCCATTTGTTGGTTCATATTGAACATGCCAGTGGGATCATTGTTGGACCCCATCAGATTGCCATTTTGATAGGTATTACTCCGATTGCTATTTTGATAGGTATTACTCCGATTGCTATTTTGATGGTTATTATTATTATTATTATTATTAGTATCAGTGTTAGTATCAGTGTTATTATCATTACCATTATCATTACCATTATCATTACCATTATCATTACCATTATCATTACCATTATCATTACCATTATCATTACCATTATCATTATCATTACCATTATCATTATCATTATCATTACCATTACCATTATCATTACCATTATCATTACCATTACCATTATCAACCTGGTTAGTATCATCAGCATTATAGTATGGCATTGTTCCATTATATGGACCCCGTGTATCATTTTGAGATGATGGGTTCTCACCTCCTACAGATTTATTGGGTGATACGTTTTGTTTATTAAATCCTTCTTCCGATTTTTCCATTATCCGCTCAAAAGAGGCAACCAACCTATCATAAAACGGCATTTTGCCCTCACGGTCTGGTTCGTTTTTTAATTTTTTTTGTAATGTTTCGATAAAGTGAGTTGAAAAATCATTTGTTTTTAATTCTTCTCTTAAGTCTTTTATTACCGATATGGATATATCGTCAATCATTGGTTGAGTTTTAAGTGCAATTTCTTCACATGTGTAGAGTAATATTTTGTCTGATAATTTTTCGATTGTTTCTTCTACTTCCTTTTCAGCGATATCGGTTACAACTTTATCCTTCTGGGCCAGTAACATTTTTTTAATATCGTCAAAGCCTGGCATAAATGGCATATGTAATTGTAATATACCTATATAAAATTGAAACTAAAATAACAAATAACGAATAAATAAAAGTGCGTACAAATATTCAGTAATAAATATCAAGAAAAATTAATGTCAACCGATAATTATCCACTGTTAAATTCAGGAAACGATGTCAATTTAGCAACACGCAAAAAGACTCAAAAAAAAAAGGTATTTCGATCAAATGATGATAAATCAAAGTTATGGAGCATTTACGATAATGATAAACTGTCTACTATTTTAGAAGATACTCAGAATGTTTCACCACCATCATTCGAATGTATTTATGCTAAAGACGCGGAATCATGTAATATTTGTAAATCACCGTTAATGATTATGGAAGATGGATTTCCCACATGCACTGGACCATCGTGTGGTGTAATATATAAGGATACTCTCGATTATTCTCCAGAATGGAGATTTTATGGTTCCGAAGACAAAAACGCAAAAGACCCTACTCGGTGTGGAACTCCAATCAATCCATTATTGGTTGAATCATCCTTTGGGTGTAAGGTTATATGTAATAATAAGTCATCATATGAAATGAAAAAGATTCGTAAATGGACGGAATGGCAATCAATGCCACATCGAGAAAAATCGTTATATGAAGAATTTCAGTTTATTACAATTATGGCTCAAAATGCGGGGGTTCCGCGAATATTTATCGATTACGCAATGATTGTATATAAAGACATTTCAGAACAAAAAATGTTTCGTGGAATGAATCGTGACGGCATAAAGGCGGCATCTATCTATATATCATGTCGACTGAATGATTGTCCTAGAACAGCACATGAAATTGCTGAAATTTTCAAATTAGACAAGACTAGTGCTACGACTGGATGTTCTATGGCAGTGAATATATTACATAACATAGAACGAAATATCGACCCATCGCGTCAAACCGAATTATGTGCTACATTACCAAGTTCATTTATTGAGCGGTATTGTAGTAAATTAAATATCAACGCCGAACTAACAATGTTAGCAAAATTCGTTGCCATTAAAATCGAAAAAAACAACATTATAACGGATAACATTCCTCATGCGATCTCTGCTGGAATAATATACTTTGTGTCACAGTATTGTGCGTTAAATATTTCAAAAACCGAAATCAAATCCGTTTCCGGAGTTAGTGAGGTAACTATTAATAAATGTTTTAAAAAATTGGATATTATCCATGATAAATTATTACCCAAGGCAATATTAGCAAAATATGCATAAAATCTATTTTGACATGAATATATATAGATATGTTTATGTCAATGATTTCAGATATACGTAATCGGTTCTCTACATTTGAGCCGAATACAGATCCATTCATTATATTATGCCTATTGATATCCATCAATTATTTAGGTGAATTGTTTCCATGTAAAGTACAACAGTTATTTTCACAAAGTATGGTGGTAAAGCATATACTCGGATGGTTATCGCTCATGTTTTTTGTTGTATTAACGCTACCCGAATTATATACATCTGTTAACTTTATCTATGTGTCAATATCGTTATATGGATTTTTTTTACTTTTATCCAAACTAAATCACATAATATGGTTCACGGTGTTCGGTATATTTGCCATTAGTTACGTGTTGCATATTTATGTAAATCAAATAGAGAATGAAAATCAAATAACTGCGAATCTAATTGGAGATAATACCGTAAATCCAAATACGAATGACAAAATACCGACTCAAGATATTGCAGCAAAAATAGAACAAACAAAGACCATTCAAAAATATTTGTTTATATCGATTATCCCAATTAGTATTTTTGGATTTATCCTTTATTTAGGTGAAAAAAAAATGGAATACAAAGACAAGTTTACATACTTCACGTTTTTATTCGGTAAACCCAAATGTATGAATACACCACATGAGCGTGCGACTGTTTTAAAACGATTGCGTTATGCGTTCAAATAATTACTCTTCGCCATTATACAATAGCCGAATCGCAAGCCCTACTTCATCCATTGTTTCCCATATTCCTGATATTTTTATAATCAAATGTTTAATATTGAACTTGTTATTTGTATTTGAATATAATCGAATATTACCAGAGTATAACTTTTTCGATATAATATCAATCGATTTTTTATGAATATTATTAACATGTTTATAATATTCTAATATTTCCATCTCGATTTTTGACATCTGTTTGATATAATTCAGATTTTCCTTGTCGTAAGGAGGATATGTATTATATATAAATTTAGCGTCTTGAGTATACAATAATTTATTTACTGGAAAAAGCAAATACATACCATTCATAATGAATAGTTCATTGGCGTAGGTGAATTTTGAAAAGTTGCCATCAACTACCGTATTTTCTTTTTTTCGTAATAAATTAATATTTTCTATATTAAATGCGCTTGGAAGAAGTGTGAGATTCATATGGTTAAATAATATATTATCATCTGTTTATATTATTTGTTATTGATTCTGATTTACATACTCCAAATCCATGATTAAAGATTTGACAAATGATTTTTTATTTTGTATATCAACCTTTGTTTTACGGTTTAGCACATTGAATTTATCTCGTTTAACACGTTGTTCTTTGCGACGTTTCCAATATAACTGCCAATATGACATACACCTTCCATTTGTATCACGAGCATAACGACAATTGCATCTGCCCCATCTATCACTACCATAACTGCACCTTCTACTCTTCCGTTTCCGTCCCCACCATCCTTCTATAACGTGTTCATTCGCGGGTTTAGACGTGATTTCATCTTCATATATATCTAGCCAAAATAACAGTACATTCATCGAAAACAATATCAGGAGTGCATATAAAATTATTTGTGTATGGTTTATATTCAAATTCAACATATATTATAATATACTATTATATATTATAATAATGTCCTCACGATTAAACATGAATCCTATCCCTCTAATCCCATGGAAAGGACAAACATTTAATCAAATAGTAAGCCATATTAAAAAAAATGGAAACGTACATTCAAATGAATTAGGAAACATGATATTTTCACCGCTCCCATTAAAGACATATCGTCGCGAATTAGCCTCTTCTACTTGTTCGAGTTCTCGCAATACAACTACAATTGATGAAATTAATCGTCCTGGCGGAACTGTCGTTAAACATTCGCAACCGGACGTGAATAGTTTAGTTAATGTTCTGGACTTTAATCTAACTGTAAATTCAAGTGAAAATATCGCACAATGTACGGCCGAATGTGTAGTCGGCACTCCCGAAACAAATGCAAGACGTCGTGTTCGCAGTAGTGGTATGATAAAAAGACAATTTGATTTATCTAATGACAAGCCTAAATATTACACTGATAATCGTCAATATTTAAAGGGTCGCAATTTAACATTCGAACAGAATAATTTTCATTATATTAGAACTGGTGATAACAGTGCTACTCCTGGAACGACTCAATCAATTGCGAATACATATACAACGAACACATCTACTGATTGTAAACGATATTATGTTTCTGAAAATGTGTCATTTTCTTATAAATGGGTAGCCGGAAACCCCATTTTCGCGGATACTGGATCTGAACCAGTAAACGACGAAGTGCCCGAACAATATGGCGATTTCACTGTTACATTAGAAAAGGGATTTTACGATACATCTGACATAAATAACGTTTTACACGCACAAATGATTAAAAACGAACATTTCTTTGTAGATAACAGAACAATAGCAAAACGTTTTTTCATTAATTTTGTATTTAATTCCACAACCAATTTGATTGAACTTCATATTGAACCAATTTCGGAAACGATTCTATCAAATCTAGGACTTTCAAAACCCATTATACAAATATCTAGTACACCCGGAACACGCGATGTTGTATGGACGGTGCCTACATCTACTCAAATGCCTATGGTAAACATACTAGAAACTCCGTTTCGACAAGTTATTGGATTTACATCCGGTCAATATCCACCCGAAAATAAGGAAACTCAATATATTGTCTCATCAACGAGTGTTCCTGCTATTAGACCTAGATTCAATACGGTGTTTTACAAACCGAATAATCCGCAATTCGCACAACAAGGTGCGGTTTCATCTAGTTCACGTATCGCACGTTTACGTTATAATGCGATTACAAATTCAGCATCTACCTATAGGAACGCATATGGTAAACATGTTGCAAATGCGCTAGCATATGGTGTCCCAGAAAATGGTTACACTATAAAAGATAAGATTGGATATCCTCTTCCAAATACACCTAAATTTACTTCTACCGGAGAACAACGAAATTGTAAAAATGTTTCTATTTCCGGTTAAACCCTTGGTAATTTCAAATGTTCCATTTGAAGTTATGCAACGGTATAAATCTCTTCCTACATAACTTACGAAACATAAGTTATGTATACATCGGTTCCATATACTTTACAAATCCTTGTTTAACGGAACGCCATATTTATTACACCAATGAATACATTTTGAAACGTTGACTTTCACTAGACTTTCTATTTTGTCTTGTTTGTATTTGTTTTCAATAAGCGATATCGTATAATGAATATTTTCCAGTTGTTGCTGACCGAATATAGCATTATATTCTTCCATTTTAACTATAAATTGATAGGATAATGGTCGGTTTAAAAAACGACAAACGGTATTTTTATTCTTATTTAATGTCATTTTTTTAAACGTAGCATGTAATTTATCATAAAACGTATCGCTGTTTGAAAATAAAAATTTTTTACATACTATATATTTTTCAGAATTCGCATACCGACTTGTATATGGTTTTACTATGTAAACCGATTCATAAAAACACGATAGTATGTATATCAAATCTAATGTATGATTCATGAAACTATCGAATATTTTCAGTACAAATTTACCCCCTTTTTTCTGCATAATAAGTGCATAAAATACTTGCGCCATTAACAGATCTGCTATATGTAACTCTTGACTATTGAAGTCAATTGAAAAATCAAACCCACCATCGCCGGTTATGAAATCCATTGACGAACCATATTTATCTTTGCAGTATACAAAGTTTGCCAGTTTCAATATGTTCCCGGTTCCATCTATACCACTTTCAATCTTTATATTTTTATGTTGTTTTAAAAACGAGTCACTCTTCTTCCATGCTGGAATATTTGGATCAATATCATTCAATATTGTCATTCCTGTATAATTATCGTGATTGCAGTTTCGAGTATTCACAATTGCTTCGATAAATCCACCGGGTCCTTCCGCAATATGGAAAGTATTTATTGGTTTTGATTCGAATTTTAAATCGAAAATATTTATCATTTCTATCATTTTAAAATACGATCGAGATAGAGGACTATATTTAGACACGCATTTTCTACGAGTCGGAATTGGCGTATGAATATATTCATATGGATTTGTGTATTTTTTATGGATATCCCACTCGTGCTCTATTGTATCTAATCTTTGTTTTATTTCACACAAATATGTCGCGAGTGAATTGGAAATAAAAAATTCGGGTTTTTCATCACTGGTTATGTAATCAATATGGTTATATATTAGAGAATTTGTACGTGGTAATTGATAATATGACATACTAAGTTAACACGTCTTGCTAGTATATCAATAAAGGTATTTCTATATTGTTTACAGTTTCCAAAAGTTATTTTAAGTTGGATTTCTGGATTATAATTTTATCTTTTTTTAATTTTTTTGCTGTTATCTTCGGTTTTGATTTTTGTACGGTGGATTTAATTGATTCATCGTCATTTTCTAAAATATTGTCTATAATATCACCTGTTTCTTTTTCCCTAGTTAGAATGATATCTGACATCTTTTTAACATCTAGACTTCGCACTTTTTTAAATATAAAATACCGATTCATAAATGAGATTTTCCTTTCTTCCGGTGACATATATATAGCACGACCATAATCTGCTGTGCGTGATGGACGTTGTTTCAATTCTGCTTCCATTGATGAATGCAATTCTGAAAATAATCCGGTTCCGTCTGGTAAGTCCATAGTGTTCGCGTCTTCCTTGTTTACCAAGACAAATCCATAATTTTCCATAACTCGAATTAAATAATCGAAATTTACCAAATATTCACGAAATACCTTATTAATGCTTTCTTGATATACATTAATCGCATATCCTAGACTCATTTCCTCACTAGGAAACCCAGTTTGATCGTATTCCTTTGTGATTTCATATATTTTACGATCATTCTTGAATATAGTAAATCCGGTTCCTCTTGGCTTATCGTCGAGTGCGTTAAACACGGTTTTTCCATCATAGCATGTTCCTATAAAATATCCATTTATTTTCGTACATTCTGCTATATTGCGCAGAAAGTTATGAAACGTTGTCTTATTTTCGAAGAAATAATGCATAGCAAATTGACAAGAACTTACATTGAACCCTGTTTCGGCTACTCCGTATTGATTATACACACCCTTACCTAATAATGCAATATCTTTCGGACCATTCCCAAACACGGCTTTTACTATCTGTTTATCTTTATCTGTGTCAACCGCATCCCCGTTTCTAATATTACGACTACTATTACCCGTCACGAACAATGATTTAGGCATGTTCGTATATTTTTTATTTGCGCGTATAAATCGAGAACACGCACCGTCTAATCGATTATGAATATTATCAGAAGATACATCTACGCCAAATACAAATCGGAGTTTGGCTCGTATCCATTTTGACATATCGCCGGCTTTTCCTACGGCATAATCTATCAATGTATCATTGCGTTCAGAAACGCCTACGATTAACTTCTGTTTTACGAATAAATTATGGAAGTCACGGAGTCCTTGAGTAGTAGTCTCATCACTTGAACGATTATAATACACATCATCGTTAGATTCATATTGAGGTAAATTCTCACCCGTTGAAATCATATTATTTGTAATTGGTTGATGAATCGAATGCCAATTATTATTAGCAACATGATATGCATTTCCATAATTTTTCAGTCCAGACCGCAATTCAGAGGTTTTGTCATAACGAACACGAAGAGGTACCCATCGCCAACCGTCATCATTATTACTAATGTATTTAAATTCTACAATCATATCATCTTCAAAATATTCATTTTCTTCGGTCATCATATACATGTTATTCGCATCTCCTCTAAGTGTGATATTACATAGATGGGCGTTTTCATCATATGGGTTTGTTGGGTGAAATGGTACTGGTTTATATGTATCTTCGTTGTCAATATCATCTGGCGACGGTAACTTATCATTGAGGATATCCTGACATGGATTCATGTAACCATGCTTCCGTTCGTCAAACCCACATTTTAAAATCAATGTTTTATATTGAATTATATCTTGTGTTCTTTCCACAGTGCGACCATCTTGGAAAATATGATGAATTTCATCTCGTCCCGTCTTATCCTTCTTGACAGATACCAAGAAATCGATGGTATTAAATTCGACCGGCTTCCATTTGAATGATCTATCCCAAGTTGATTTATATAATGGTCCCGGAGAACCATTCACAGATGTACCGCCAATTGGCAAATCCATTGGAGTAAAAATCAATCCATCTGTTGTATATTCAAATAAACCGTCAGCAATATCGGATAATTTTCTAGAACACGCCGAAAATATATTCTCATAATCATGAGAAGAATAGAAACTTTTACACTTTACAATTAATCCAGAAGGACGTTTCTTATCTTTTGATTGAACCTCGTCATTATTTAATTCTAATATTGATGTTGGATTCATTAAATCAATTAATTCACGTAACAATTCTAATCTATATTTGTTACTCACTATTTTACCTTCTTCCTTATCTGCTATTTCCTTATCTGCTATCTCCTCATCCGATAAGTATTTAACAAATGGGAATTGACGAACTGATTTATTGTTTATGTAATACACATCAAATGCCGCAAATATATTTATATAACTTCCATGTTTGTCTTCTTTTATATGTTCTCCGTCTAATAAACTGTTGAATATCGTTTTTTCTTTTGTCATCGACCCAGTAAATATAACATTCATATTTGTATCAATTAAGTAAATTTTACCGTTATTCGAAATATATAATAGTTTTCTATCACCATCGGCCTTTTCCGTAACACAATAATTGTTTCTTATATTTATGGTGGTAGAATCTTCGATCGGATCAATTATGTTTTCTAGTTGTAATGTAAATGAACCCGAACCAATGAAATCCTTGGGAAATATACGTTTTACTTGATAATCTCCTCCACGAATCATTTTCATATAAGATTCTAAAACAGATCGTTGATCTGGATATGATATTGGATATTTACTACCCTGTAGACCACTTAATACTATTCGAATGCATTTACGTAAATCAGTTAATAATGGGGCGGATGTGGTATATTTTGTTCCAGTACCTACTTTTGAGTTATCTATTTCTAACTCAATTTCGTAGGTTTCCAAATTCGCAAATACATCCGCATCTTGAATTGTATACTGTGGAATGGGTACATGATTCAATCGCTTTGAACTTTTTACTATACTAATATCCGCGAATACCGGATATTCATCATGATAAAATCGCACACGGTTCATTGTACGGAACATTTTTTTAGACTCACTCCATTTGGATATTATATTTTTTGCAATATTTGAATGGACGTTATAATCCTGTTCGGTTTGATATGATACACGGAAGTTAAAATCGTCCATATCTAATTTCTTAATATATTCACCGGTATTGGTAGTAGCAGTCATTTTTTGAGTAAATTTTATTTTATTAAACAATGTAGATGGCATATCAACTACTTTTTGTAAACTATTTGTACGGCAATATTCCTGAATCAAGTCTGTACCTGTAATCTCCGCGCGGATATTAGATAACTTTGTACGTCCACTGCGATTATCCAGATACTCATTTTGTATACGCAATAATTGACTTCCGTTGCTATTTTCGGCTTTAAATCCACATGCGTACAATTGTTTTACTACGTTATCATAATCCATTTTTGTCAATTGTTTGGCTACCTTGTAATTTGTTCCAAAACGTATTTCGAGTTCACTTATCTTGCGATTTGAGGCAATAACTGGATTACTTTCTAAATAATGACCTATTATGCGTTCGAATTCTTCGCGTTTTTGTTTCATTGATTTATCAGGTACGTTTGAATCCGGTAGCGATTTCCTACTAGTATTTTCTGTCATAATATAATATATATAATCATACATTATATTATTCATTTCTTTCAATTTTGTATTCGTTATTACATCTAATACCATCGAATCTTGTCGTATATTAACTCATATATTTCCTTTTTTTTATATTTTGTATCACCGTCAATTAAGTTCATTGATGTGGCTAATGTTGACAAATCACTTATAGTATAATTCGAGATTGTCTTCATTGGTTTCAAATAACTTTCTAAACATACCCTATCATTTTCTATCTTTTCTTTTCGGTCTGACGATAATGGTACTACATCTACGCTATATATATTCGTTTCGTCTCGTTTAATAAGATATGTCGGATAGTCATTGTCTTCTACCGGAATGAATTTTAAATAAGAATTTTTTTCACAATCCAACATGTAAATATTGAATTTGTATAAAACGCATAGTGACATCGCAGTTTGATAATTTACATCACCATTTATTGATAGTAAATCCGATAACACTTCTTGAATGGCAATATTTGTAAATTTCATATTTGTCTGTTTCATTACCGTCTTGTCTTTTTGTATAATACTTATTGCCTCTTTTTGTACGTCTAACTTGCGAATCATATGATTGCGACGAATATGTTGAAAATCGTTGTAACCGTGCTCTAATATATACAAACACCAAAATAATGAATCCTTTTGATTTGGCGTGATAGTGTCATACACTGTTTCTTTTTTTGCTATGTCAGTAGCAAAACTATTTCCAGACTTTTCGATTAGGGATGTTATGCGCAATTCACTCACATTTCGCATCTTGTCAGATGTTAACATATACGGTTGTAAAGTTGATATTATTTGTGACAATTCAATTGGTGGATTGTCATAAAAAAAAATTTGATTGCAGAATTCAGACATTTATATGGTTATATGAGTTACATATTATAAGCCGTTTATCTTTATCCCCTTTTGATATAGACTTAATTTACCATCGAAACATATTTTTCGTTAGGTTCTATGGTTAATGTATTTTTAAATTCATCCTTTTGATATTCTATCGTTTGGAATGTTTCGTTTTGATCGTCAATATAATCTATATATTTTGTTAATTCGTCTATTACATCTTGCTGTAAAAATGACATATTTACAAATATGCCACTCTTATTCTCATTCAACTTACATAAGTTTTTTGATAATATTTTTAATATTTCTACTTGATGAAACTTGTTTAATGTTTCTATCTTTGTTTTTAGCGCTTCTAATTTGTTTACATCTACCATAACCATTCTAATTAGTAAAAGATATAGGCATCACTTTATACCCTTTGGCTATTTTCAAAAATACTATTATATATTTCCACGTACCAAGTCTAGAATATATTGTTCTCGTTCGCGATTTCTATAATCTATCTTGGCTGTTTTACGAATGCGTTTATTTGAGGCTTTCTCCTTCAGTGTTCTTCTTCGTTTTGCTTTGTGATTTACTTCAGCCGGATAATAGAATTCGTCTTCTGATTTTGGACTTTGTTCTCGGATTTCATTCTTCTCTGAAAATGTTACTGTTTTTTTCTTATTTTTTGTTGTATTACGCGAACGAGGTGGTGATGTGGACTTCTTTTTTTTTCTACTTGACGAACTAATGGGAGATGAAGATTTCTGTTTTGGTTTACTTAACATCACACCACCGCCCTTCTTTAGACGCATTTTTCTACTATATAATTTCATTTATATTACATATATATTTTGTTGTAATCCTAAATTAGATCTTATATGATAGTATACTATATGGGCGATTCAATCATTACAAAATTTGTTGAAGTAATTGATTTATTACAAACAAATATCAATGAAATCAAACAAATTAATAATGTCATTCATAAGGAACTTCCATCCTTTTTTACCACTCTAAATAGACTACATACTACACTTACGTCGTTATCGTTTGTGTATAAACATAATTCCGCGCATTATGATTTATTCAAACATCATCTATTGAAATTTTCACAGATAGATACCATATTATGTAAAATCACTCCAATTGGTGAGTTATTGACACAATTGAATGATATTAAATATGCAACAACATGTGGTATGAAACTCAAAAAATACGCGGAATTGTATATTAGTCATAAACCATCCACATTAAAATCACGCATTATGAAATATTTCAAAATTATAGAAGACGTTTTACCTATTGTAATTGACTTAAATAGGACAATTTTAGGAAGTGCTATTCGGATAAAACAACCTATATTAAGAAAAGCATGGATGTTGGCCGGTGAAAATCAACTTAATGATAGTTCCTTACCTATTAACATTATTCAGGATAATTTATACATGCTACTAAAATTGGAAATTGGAGAAACTACAATTAATCGTGCAAACAAAACGAATATGTACAAAAACATTATTAATCTTATTACCGACGATATAGATAACAGAGGCTCAACCAAAGGCGACGGTAATGTATCTATCGCAGAACTTAATGACTTACCCGACGAGTTGATGGGTACAATTGATGATATTGATTATTGTAATCAAAATATAGATACCGACCATAATTTTTATGTGAATCGTGATACATGTGGTTGTTTTACATGGAACAATCGAAAAGTTGATGTAGAACCGGTCGATTCATGTGAATCGAGTAAAACGGATGACACCGAAACTGTATTTGGTGATACTCATTATGACGCAATCAGTTTCTTTGACGCATACAAACAATACTTGAAATCAAAAAAGAGTAAGTTAACGGAGAAACAGAAACAGAAACAGAAACAAAATAATACGATACAAACTGATGACACTATTGAAAATGCCGTTTTTGAAGGATTTAATCTACTATTCAACTCAAATGATGACATTATCGAAGAAAGTATAAAAATTCCAGTTGACATATTATTTTTAGAAAATACACCAGTATTATCATGGAATACACCACAGATCGCGTGTAATCGACCTAAATGCGCGACCGATTATGGAAGTGATTTTTTAGTTAAACGAATATCTACATTATCATTGCTAAAACCGAGTGAATATGATTCTAAATTAAACGATGATAATAGTATCCTTTCTAAAGTTGATATCAAACTTACAGTTAACGATCAAGGATGGGGAGGTACGAATCACGCTCACATTAGATATCAAATTAATGACGAGCAATGTATAAAGGCATTTACCATTAATAATATTGAAAATGCCAAAAATAAGTATAGTTTTACTATTAGTGGATGTGAAATAAACAAACGACTTAAATTATTTAATTCGCAATCTACTTCGCAAAATATCCACATATGGATGTTCTGCCCTCCATGGTCCGG
>Ga0209556_1000228_pt1 | contig 40064 bp, 44 predicted proteins | sample SaaInlV_150m_DNA_5_FD_184652 | JGI IMG/M metagenome (GOLD analysis project Ga0209556, IMG submission 184652) | Marine microbial communities from expanding oxygen minimum zones in the Saanich Inlet - SI037_S3LV_150m_DNA (SPAdes) (version 2) | ecosystem: Environmental > Aquatic > Marine >...
GAAACCTGCATTTTAAATTAAATCCTGCTTTTTTTGAATACTCTTCTACTTTGTTAATTTCTGGCCATGAAAATTCTGGATTGACAAAATCTGGAGTTAATGGTGATATTCCTCCCCAGTCATTTATCCCAACTGATAAGAAACTTTGATAAGATTTAGGAGATAAATTTGGTGGAATCTGTATATTCATTTCTGGCATGATTATTCTTGATAATGCCACAACCATTTTGAAATAACTCTCATCAGCTGAAGGTGTATTTTTCATAACTGTGTCTTGTTTTGGTTGGAAATTTTGTAAAATCACTTCTTGAATATTCCCGTATTTTTGGTGTAGCTGTTTTATTGCTAATATCGAATCAATTATCTCTTCAATTGTTTCTCCTATACCTACAAGAATTCCTGTAGTCATTGGAATTTTTAATTTACCTGAATTCTCTAAAATTTCTAATCTTGTTTTTGGTCTTTTACTTACTGCCAAATAGTGAGGCATTCCTCTTTCTGTTAATCGTTCACTGATATTTTCAAGCATAATTCCCATAGACACATTTGTTTTTTGCAATTCTTTCATTTCTTCAAAATTAAGATTTCCTGCATTTGTATGTGGAAATAATCCCAACTCCAATGCTTGTTCTGATGCGTGGATAAGATATTCTACAGTTGAAGTAAATCCATTTTCTTTAAGCCATGATTTAGCTTCTGGATATTTTTGTTCTGGTTGTTCTCCTGTGACAAAAAGTGCTTCAACACATTTGTATTTTTTTGCTAATTGTAATAACTCTGTTATTTGTTGTTTTGACATTAATGAAAGTTTTTTTTCTCCTGGCTCTGCTTTGTATGTACAGTATGAACAAGTGTCTTTACAGAGATTAACTATGTTGAAAAATGCTTTTTTTGAAAATGTGACTGTATCTTTTTTGAATTTAACTCTCAAATTTTGTGCCACTGAATAAAGTTCTCTTGGATCTTTTACTGCATGTTGATAAATCTCAATTATATCTTGTCGAGATATTGTTTTATTTTCTAAAACATTGTTTAAACTCTCAGAGTTTAAGACAAGGCTGTTCAACAGAAATAATTCTTGAGTTAGAGTATTTATGCTTGTATTTCTTTAATTTGCATTTGGTCTTTCTTGGAGAATAATTGTAATGTTTGTTGTTCTATTGTCCCTTAAAACCTCTAAAACCATTTCGTCTCCTATTGCTTTTGCTCTTTGAAGGTGTATCAAAATATCATCAATTTTTCTTACATCTATTCCGTCTACTGCTAAAATTATGTCTCCTCCAACTACATAGTCTACTCCTTCAACTGATATTGTTTTTTCAGACCCAATCAGACCTGCTTTTGATGCTGGACTATCTTCTATGACTGTAATTACCAAAAATCCCACGGCATCTTTTAACTCCATGACTTTGGCCATATCAGGATCAATATCTCGCCCTGAAATTCCAATCCAAGGATGCTTGTATTCTCCGTCTTCAATTAAAGTTGGAACAATTTTGGCAACTGTTTGTGATGGAATTGCAAACCCTACACCTGTGTTTGATCCTGTTGTTGATTGAATTGCTGTATTAATTCCGATGACGCCTCCCATCATGTTTAGTAATGGCCCTCCAGAGTTACCTGGATTTATTGCTGCATCTGTTTGGATTACATCTGGAATTGAATATTGATTGTCTGTTGGAAGCAATCTGCCTACTTGACTAACAATTCCTGATGTCATTGATCCTGATAATCCAAACGGGTTTCCAATTGCAGCTATTGGTTCTCCTACTTTAAGACTAGATGAATCTCCTAATGATACTGGTTCTAATGATGATAAATCTGTGTTAACTTTGACTACTGCAATATCTGTATATTCATCTATTCCAATTATTTTTGCATTATATGATCTTCCATCAAGAAATGTAACAACAACTTTCTTTGCATCTTTGACGACGTGAGCGTTTGTAATAATATGTCCTTTTTTATCAAAAACAAAACCTGAACCTACACCTCCTATGCTCTCTTCTGTTCTTTGAACATTGACTCTTACAACTGACGGTTCTGCTTTTTCAAAAATTTCAATCAATGATAAATTTTTAGAATACCCTGTTTCTTTTTCTTCAACTTCTGTCGTAATTGATGTTGATGTCATTGATACTGGTGGAAATACAAACACCATTGCAAAAATTGCAATTACCATTATTGCTCCTATAGTTCCACCTACAAGCATTCCTGACTTATCCATGAGATTCTTTATTCTCTATTTTCTATCTAAAAGGATTCCTATACATTAATTGAATTTTGAGTATGATCTTTCATTGAATAACTTCTACCCCTCCATGTAATTGATGCTGAATCTTTTGCTTGAATTAAACCACTTAGAAATCCTAACACAACTACCAAACTTCCTAATGGTGCAAAAACTGCATATATTCCTCTTAGTCCTAATCCTACTTTTACTTCAATGATGGCGCCGACATAAATTAGAATTGAAGATATTGCTGCTGTAATACAAAGAATTTTTGAGGATATTGTCTCTGATGGTAACAATACTGATGAGGCAAGTACTGGAAACGGCACAAATAACAAAAATAATACTGCAAAGAAAATTCCAATTGCAATTTTTCCATTTTGAAGGTATAATGGAATCATTAATCTTTTCAGAGCATTCCACAAAGTGCCCTTATCTCGTGCCCATACTGCATCAATTAGGTGCTCTCCTCTAACCATTTTCATTTTGTGTCCTGCTTCTTTTACTTTTTTCCCTAACGCTCCATCTTCGATAATCTCTCCTTTTACACCTTCATGCATTCCTACATTTTTGTAAGTCTCTTTTTTAATAATAAAAAAACTACCAAAAAAGTATCCTGTTTTCTTTGATGGGTCATTGACATTTAATGCAGAAAATCTTGTGTGCAAAAATGTTGAAATCATTGGGAGTGTAATTTTTGTCCAAAAATCAAATGTTAACATTTTTGGAATTGCAGATAATGCATCTAAATCAAATGATATCAAGTGTGATACTGCAAGTGATATTACATTTTTAGAGTGGATTGTATCTGCATCTGTAAATAATAATAATTCTCCTGTTGCTTTGTTATGTCCTTCCATACATGCCCAATTTTTCCCCATCCATCCTTCTGGTTTTGGTTTAGCTGTAATTGGAATAATTTTTGAATTCTTTTTTGCATACTCTGAAATTATTTCTCCTGTCTTGTCATTTGATGAATCATCAATTACTATAATTTCATAATTTGGATAATCTTGCTCAATTAACGAATCTAAACATTTACTGATAAATTCTTCTTCATTTCTTGCAGGAAGTATTATTGAGACTTTTGGAGTTGTTTTTGATTTGTTTTCAAATTTATCTAAATGTGGTGTAAATCTAAATGAGTCTGTCATTGATTTGATAAGAAATATCCAAGCTCCTGCAATGGCAATTAAAATTACAGCTATAGAATAATTAAAAATATCAAAAATTAATTCCATTAACTATCTCTCTGCTTCTTCTTTGATACTTTGCATGGCTTGCTCTGTACCACTTTTGATATGATTTTTTATCACACCTGTAAACATTCTCATCACTCCTGTTAGTTTCATATCCCAAGAGGTGACAAGTGTTGTTTTATTCTCTTTTGTACTAATTGTCATCGTTTTGCTCCCGTTGATGATACCTTTTGTGAATTTAGCATCTATCTTTCTTTTTGGTTCTAGTGTAACTTCTTGTAGACATTTTTGATCTCTAAATGCTATTGTTACTTCTCTGTGAATTACATTATCATTTTTTGATATATTTTTGACATTTTTTGTTCCTTTCCAAAATTTTGGCTCATTATCTATGTCTGAAATGATCTCCCAAACTTTGTCTTCTGTAGCATTAATTTCCACTTTGACTTCAATTGTTGCCATTTTCTATGTGGTCTTTATTCTACATTAAAATATATTAGATCCCTCTTGGAAAAAAGGTAGACTGTGATGGGTACATGCCTAAAATCCAGAACATTAACTCCGGTTCTAATGGCATCTGCCATTCTTCCGTCACAGTCAATTAAAATTTAAAAGAAGACTCTATACACAAAAAAATATGGTAAAGATTGAAACTTTTGATGCTTCTGGTTTTTGGAAAAATGCGTATGCCCATCAACGCGGAAAATTATTAAAAAAAGTTGATGTTCCTGAAGATCAAATTGTCTTATTGGCAAACAAAAAGTATGTGGAACTTCCTGCAGCTTTAAAATATGAAATTGAGACTAGCGGAATTACTAAAAAAGATCTACAGTAAACGAAATTCATTTTAACTGGATGAATTGATGCTTGTCATGTCTAATGTGACTTATGATGACTTTGCAAAATTGGATATTAGGGTTGCAAAAATCATCGCAACTGAGCCAATTGAAGGCAAATCTAGAATCATTAAAGGTAGAATTGATTTGGGGTCTGATGATCAACGTGATGTCATAATTGGAGGTGCACAGTATTTTCAACCAGAAGATATTATTGGAAAAACTGTTATTGTGATTGCAAATTTAGAACCAAAAAAAATGGCAGGAGTTGAATCAAATGCAATGTTGTTGGCAGCAGACGTTGATGATAAACCATTTTGGTTAACTGTAACTGAGGATGTTCCTTTGGGAAGTCCTATCAAATAGAAATAATTTAAAATCACTACTTTGTTATTTTGGACGAATGGTTTAATTTAGAACTATTTTTTATTGTGTTTGTTGGATTTTACAAATTTAGATTTTGATCAATTATTTGGAATGAAAGATGATACAAACCCTCTAATGATGTTGGTTTGGATTTTACCGATTATTCTCTTTGTGTTTTATGGTCAGCGAATTCAATTATACGTCACTTCAGGAGAACTCAAAAAGGGTATCAAAAAACTAGATAGTTTTAGAAAAGAGTCTAGAAATGAACTAATTGACTATCTTAAAAAAAATACAAGTCTTGAAGGTGATCCTGTGAAAAAAATTGATCAATTCATAGATTATTTCACCATTATGCCTGTTGATATGGATCCTAATGGAATAGTTGACAAAGTTCAACACACTGTTAGAGCGCGAGAGGATTATACTCGTGAACATCTAAAATCAATCTCTCCTCAAATCAGTGATTTTGAATTATCCAAAGTACAAACTTTACTTGAAATTGCTTCATCACTACAAATGATTTACAAAATAATTAATCACATGTTTTTGACTGCAAAAAAACAAAACAACTATCCTTTGATATTGCCTTTACAAATGATTTTGCCTTTTATCATGGAGCAAGCAGTTGCAATGAAAGATGCAATTCCTGCATTCAAGTTAGGACAACCAGTAGGTGATGGTATTGGTCCGATGGTTGTTGGAAAAATGATGTTATCTTGTAAAAAAGAAATTATATCATTTCAAACATTTCTTGCAAAAACTAACTTTGAAGATAGAACTTTGTATCTTTTAAAAGCTGAAGGTCCAGGGTCTACTGTAGGAAGACCTGCTGATGCATTAGATGTGATAACTTCTGATTCTAAAATTGATGCAATAATTATGATTGATGCTGCATTGAAAATGGAAGGTGAGGACTCTGCATCTATTGCACGTGGTTTTGGTGCAGCAATTGGTGGAATTGGAACTGAACGATTTAACATCGAAGCAATTGCAACTAGTAAAAAAATCCCAATTTTCTCTATTGTGGTTAAACAATCAGTCAGTGAGGCAATTACTCTAATGACAAAAGAAATTGCTGATGTTGCTGATGATGTATCTGCTCAAGTTTATGAAATGATTCAAGAAAATACCCAAAAAGGACAATCTGTTGTAATAATTGGTGTTGGCAATACTTCTGGAGTGCCTCAATAATGTTCTCAAAAAAGAAAATCACGACTGCGTATACTGTTGAAAAGTGCACAAAATGTGGCATGTTGAAAAAAAGAAAATTTACTGAAGGCGATGTTTTGTTTTCTGAATCCTCAAAATGTAATTCTTGTGGTGAATCAAATATGATTGAGAAAATATTTGGCGAAATACTAGAACAATAATTTTATATCTATTTTGTTCTAAATTTTACATTACATGTGGGACAAAACCATGTTGTTTCTTCTCCTTGTTCTTTGAACATGATCCCTTTGCATTTAGGACACGGTCTAATCTCTTCACTCAATTTATCTTAAATTATTTTTTATTCTGCACTTGTTGTAACTATAGCGCCAGTATCATTTGGAATGAACGTGTGTTCTGCTTGTGCAACTCTTTGTTCGTTTACTTCAATTAATACAGGATAAGCTTGTACTGCTTTTTTCTTTACTAGAATTTCTAATAACTTTCGCGCTTCTTTTTCTTCCCATTCTTTTGTAATCCATCTTAATGCAAATGGTAACATGTTAAAATTTTTCCAAATAAAATCTAATAGTTTGTCTGCTTGCTCATCTTTTGTTTTCTTTCGTGAGTTTATTGCAAAAATATTTTTTATCTGTCCGTTTCTGACAAATCCTCCGCCCTGCTCTGTTGTGACAAATGGTTCACATGCATATGCTGAACTATCTGAAAGTGAAAATCCCCCAATTGACCAAATGTTTGGAATGGATCTTCCTGCATGAATTGTATATTGATCCAATGAGTGACCGCTTAGATTTGCAATTGGTTTACACCCTCTTTGTTTGATTGTAGTTTCAATAGTTCGCCCAATGTCACTTGCCTTTACTCCTGTTTTTACCATTGACATTGCATTTGATAGTGCTTCTTCTGCTGCTTCAACTAGTCCATCAAACTGAGCATCATAGCAAACTGTAACTGCAGTATCTGCAATGTATCCATTAATTTGAGCCCCAAGATCAATTTTCACTAAATCTGTATCTTTGATGGTGATTGGGTCGTTTGGTTCAGCAGTATAATGAGCTGCAATTTCATTGATACTTGCATTTACTGGAAAAGCACATTTTGCTCCTCTTTTTTTAATTTCATTTTCAACTTCTTCACAAATCTCATAGACTGATTTTCCAATCCAGTCTTTTACTCTGACCATCTCTCTTACTTCTGAGGCAATCTTTCCTGCCTTGAGATATTCTTCAGTCTGCATAGGGTTGGTATCTTGAATGGCCTTTAAAATGATTATCTGTAGAATTTGTTTTATGTATAATGATTTTCATTTATGATAATCAAAAACCCATTAATACGATATTCTGCATTTTTTTAATATGTTGACAACTTATGAAGTCTATAAACTAGGAGTTTTCTATCTTGGTTCACTTTAATGTCTATGTAATTTCTATCGTGTTGGTTCTTACTGTTTTACCTTTAACAATTTTCAGTTATGTTATGCTAGATTATGAACAAAATTCTATTTTTAATCATGCTTTGACAAAATTAGATCGAATTACTCTTTTACAATCATCTCACATGCAAACATATTTTCAAGAAAGAATTTTTGACATAACTGCAACTTCTGATTTATCTATGTTGCGAGAAAACTTTGATATCTTGGTAAACTCTGAAGTAGACTCTGAAGAATATATCATTGCAAAAGATATTTTGACTCATAATTTATTGAGAATAAAAAATACATATGGATATTCAGAAATATTTCTTGTTACTCTGGATAATACAGTGATGCTTGAATTAACTTCACATCTTTATACTGATGATGATCATTCTAAATTAATATCTCAAATACAGAATCACTCAGTTGATGATGTTTTAATTTCATCTATACATTATCATGATCCTTTTCATGAATTATTATTTGGAAAATTAATTACAAGTTATGACGGAGAAGACTTGGGTTATCTACTATTTGAACTTCATATGCATGATTTTTATGAATTATCTAGTTTTGAATTTGAATTTGAAAATACAGGTGAAACTGTTATTGGCAATTACAATGATGAACATTCTGGTATAGACTTTATTTCCCCTCTTAGGTATTCAGAAACTTATTCGATTGATAATTTTGAAGAATCAGCACTTCCGATGAAATTAGCATTATCTAAAGAAACTGGACATGGTGTCTCAATTGATTATGCTGGAAATGAAATTCTTGCATCTTGGACTTATTTGCCCCTTTTAGATATTGGAATAGTTTCAAAACAAAATCTTGATGAAATCAATACCCCATTCTATTCTTTTCTTCTGGTTCTTTTTTTGATTACTACTGCCTTGATTGTCTCTGTAATTTTGCTTTCATTATTCTTTTCAGGTAGATTACTTTTCCCTATTAAGAAATTAAAAAAAATGGCTGATGCTGTTTCTAATGATAATTTTAATTTACATATTGTTCCTTCTGGACCCTCAGAAATTCAATCTATTTCAAAGTCATTTAACCATATGATCTCTACACTCCAAGAAGATCGAAAAACAATTGATTCTCAAATACATGAATTAGAAAAAATTGACGTACAAAAGGCAGAATTTGCAGCAATGACTTCTCATGAATTAAAAACCCCTCTTGTACCGATTCAGGGATATTGTGAAATGCTTCTTGAATCTGGATTGATAGGAGATCTTAATGAGGAACAAAAAGAATTTGTGACGAAAATTCAATCCAATTCATCCCATTTACGAGAATTAATTGAACGAATTTTGCTTGTACAAAAATTAGATTTAGGTAAAGTGAATTATTCTTGTAATCCTGTTAATATTAAAAAATTCATGAACGATATTTATTTAGATCATAGTGCTATGATGAATGATAAACAAATTAAATTCACGAATTCTACACTTGTAGATTTTGATTTTACTTTTGATGAGAATAAACTCAAAGAAGTTTTTACAAATTTGATTCAAAATTCGGTTGATTTTGTTCCAAATAATGGTAAAATAACAATTGATGCAAAAAAAAGTGATGATGGTATAGTTTTTTCTGTGTCTGATAATGGAATTGGAATTTCAAAAGAACATCAAAATCATCTATTTAAGAAATTTTATCAGGTTGATACTTCTTTGACTCGAGAACATGATGGATTGGGTTTGGGGTTGTCTATTTCTCGCAGTATTGTTGAGAAACTAGGTGGCAAAATCTGGATTTCCTCTGGGGATGAATCTTCTGGAATTTCTGTTAATTTTTCAATTCCAAAGGATGTATCTTGAAGTTTTTATTTGTAGATGATGATCCCAGTTTATCTGAGATGATGTGTTTGTTTTTTGAGAAAAAAGATGACACACTAGTTATTGCAGATAATGCTGACTCTGCATATGATTTGATTAAAAATACTTCTTTTGATTCAATAATTTTGGATTTGGCAATGCCCAAAGTAAGCGGTGTTGATTTGATTTATCGATTAAATAAAGATGGACTAATGGATGGCAAAAAAATCTTTGTCTATACTGCAGCCCCATTTTCTGAAAAAGATTTGAATGAATTAATTGAAAATGGTATAGTGACCTGGATTAGAAAACCTATTCCATTATCTAAATTATATGAATTGGTTTCAGCAGCATAAAAAATAAAGTTTAAACTTTGATTGATTTTAAATAATGATGTTTTTTGTGCGTAACTGTGCCTAAAGTAATTTTGTGATAAATTTTATCTGTGAGGCTTAAATTGGGCGATTTTTGTGTTTAACTGGGATTGTGGTCTAGCTTGGTATGATTCTGCGTTTGGGACGCAGAGGTCGGGAATTCAAATTTCCCCAATCCCACCACTAAACTATTAACAAATCAGCGCTTGGTACTGTTGCCGAGCGATGAGGAAGAGTTAGAGTAATGACTTTAGATATGAAGTAAACTAATTGAGTCTGAGCTCCGGCATGTTTTTATGAATTCTCACATGTTCTGAGTTTATTGAACTTTGAGCGACGAGATGTACTGTTAATTGCAGGTCTGATACTTTTCATGATTGGTTTAATTCCGTTTATGACTCCTGCATATGCTGCAATTGTTGTAATTTTGATGTATTTTGGAATCAAAATTTACGTTGGTAAAAGAAAACAATCAATCACACAAGATGTAGGTGAGGGAATCTGTATGGATTGTGGTTCTAAGGTATTTGATAAAAAATGCCCAAACTGTGATGGTACTCAAGAATGATTCCTACGTGTGTGCTAAATACCAAAAAGTAGTAAAATATTTGTGAAATTCTCCCCTGATGACACATTTTCTAGGTCAACTTTAACAACTAGCTCAACTTTTCCTCAATTTCATTCTAAAATGAGTCTTTTATCTGAAATATTTAGGAAACAATCATGATTCGAAATATCTTTCTAGTATTTTCTGTACTTTTTCTTGTTGGGTTAATTGGACCTGTATATGCTCAAACTGCAGACCATGTTGTAATTAATGAAGTCGACATTAATCCTACTGGAGATGATTCAAAATCTATTTCTGAATGGGTGGAGATTTACAATCCTACTGAATCCACAGTTGATTTGAGTAATTGGAAAATTGCATCAACTACAGTTCTTAAAAAAACATTAACACTTCCTTCTGGGACTGTAATTTTACCTGGTGGATTTTTAAAATTCTCTTATACTACAATATGGTTTACTGATTCTAATGAATCAGTTGAGCTAAGAGATGATAATGGAGTTGTAGTTGATAAAACCCCTCTGTTTTCTGATCTTGCAAATGATTTTTCATCTTGGCAAAGACTCTATGATGGATATAATTTGAATGACTCTGAAAAAGATTGGAAATTTGTTTCATCTACTGCTGGCTCCACAAATGGTAAACTAGTAGAAATTGTTGATTCAGAAGCTGTAACTGTAACTGCAGTATCTGAAAAACCTTCATACTTGTTTGGACAGTATGCTGTTATTCGAGGACATGTTTCTGAAGAAGTCTTTATTGTAAAGCCATTTTTTCAACCTGAACCAATTATGGTATCTATTTCTGGTCCTAACTTTGATAGAACATTAACACTTTATCCTGATTTGAATTTGAATTATGATGCAACTCTAAGTTTACAACAAGTACTTGGAATTAATGCTGGTACTTATGATGTATCTGTAAATTATGCTGGTGCAACTGCTAACACTAGTTTTTCTGTAGGGTATGAAATAATTGAACAAGAAGAAAAAATAGATGGTTCATTTGGTGTTGTTACTGATCAATCACAATATCTTCCAGGCCAAACCGTATCAATTACTGGATTTGCTACTGAAATTATTCCATTTCAAGGATTAACGTTTACTGTAACTGATCCTCAAGGTGTAATGTTAGCTAATGGGAATTTGTTTCCAACTAATGGGGAATTTAAAACTAGTCTGTTTATCACAACTGTGAATCCTCAACTTGGAACATATGATATTGTTGCAGATTATTCTGACAAATCCATTATTACAACTTTTGAAGTTATAGGGGATATCAAAGAATCAGTCCCAATTTCACTTTGGACTGATAAGGAATTTTATGGACTTGGAGATACTGTCAACATTACTGGTAGGCTAAATGATCATTGGGTGGACTCACTTGATTTAGAAATATTACAAACAAAGAGTCTCTCATTAGGTGTTGATGAGCATGCTGGCGGCGGCTCTGTTTTAAAAATTCTAGATGCTGTGCGCCCTGATGGTGACAGTAAATTTTCTTACTCTTTTACTATTCCAATTAGTGATTCTAGATTAGGTGATTATTTGATTAACATTAACAAAGATGTTGGTTCTGTAACAAAAATAATCAAAGTGGTACAAAATCCTGAAACATATGTTTTGAATACTGAACCTTTGGTTGTTTCAACTGACAAATCTTCATATGATTTTAGTTTAAATAAAAAAGTAATTATCAGTGGCCAAATATTGGAACCTGCTACTCGTACAAGTCTTGAAACACCTGTTGTAAAAATAATTATTTCTACATCTGATGGTAGTCCACTTGAAATAATCGGGTTGCCTGAAGGTGGGAAAAAACTCTCTACTGGTGGAATCCCTGTAGGGTATGAATTTACTGCAATTCCTGAAGTAGGTGGAACATTTTCTATCAATACTGATTTGAATCGTTTAATATTCTCTGAAGGATCTTATATTATTGAAGCACAATATCAGAATCTTTTAGCAACAACCTCATTTGAAATTCATGATGGTTTGAAAGAAGGCTCATCTGTTTCTATTGATAAAGAAATTTATGGTTTTAATGAAAAAGTATCCCTTACTGGTATTCTTGTCACTAGTGATCGTGCAGTTGATATCTCATTAACAAAACCTGATGGAACCGTGGTTAATGCTGGTGCTGCTATTGATAATCAACGCTTCTCTTGGTCATGGGATACTCCAATTACACAAAGTTATGAAAATATCAAAGTAGATGATGGTAGAAGTGTAACAAAATCTAATCTGGGTATTTACAAAATACAGATTTCATCTTCTAGTTATAGTAAAGATTTATTCTTTAAAGTTTCATTAGATCCTGAAAATGATTCTATCTCTACAACACCGCTTTTTGTAACAACTGATAAATCTTTGTACAAAGCAGGAGATGAACTCAAGGTTGTAGGAAATCTTATTCTACGTGAACAAGGTGATGAGGGTCTTGTAGTTCCTGAAAGAGTTTGGATCAAAATTATTGATGGTACTTTCCCATTTAAGCAAATCCACGAAGCCTTTGTTTATCCAACACAAGGTGGTGAATTTTCAAGTAGTTTTGAATTACCTGCTACTATTTTTAGTGAAGGATTATACAATGTTAAAGTAGTTTATGATGGTATTTATTCTGAATCAACTTTTAGTGTAGCTAATGATTTTATTTTTGGTGTTGATGATCCTGTATCTCTTTTAGTAGTTACTGACAAGTCTGAATACTATCCTGGTGACACTGTGGTGGTTAGTGGAAAACCGAACAAATTGATTTATCTTGAAGCATACGATGTAAGTATAATTAAAAAAGATAGTGTTGAGATTAATTGTGGTTCTTTTATTTGTGGTACTAATGCTGGACCAATCACTGCTATTCAACCTGGACCTTCTGGCTCATTTGTATATCAATATAAAATTCCTGATAACGAATCTGCCATTGGATTGTATGAAGCATCAGTTGATGCTAATTTTGAAACAAAATATGTTCCATTTACAGTTGTAGAAAAACCAATCCCTGTAAAATTAGATGTCATAGTTGAAAAACAAAACAGAATTCCTGAAAAAATAATTTCAGTATCCACTGAAGAGAAATCGGTTGATTCTACATCTGTTGCCCCTAGAGTGATCACTGGTTCTTTAATTACTCCTACACGAAGTGATGAATCTACAGTAAATCTCAAAGTTTCTAGTATTTCTGGAATTTGTATTATTGGCCCTGATGCTGATTGTTTAGTTAGTGAATCTACTCGAAAACCTGGACAAATTTATGATGTTGTTGAAGTTGATGGTATGAATCTAAATGTAAGATATAGTGGACCAGACGTTCGATTAGAAAAATTCAGTATTTTACCTGAATCTTCTACTGCATTCTTACCCAATACTGATTGGAATGTTGAGGTAATCAAGGATGAGCAAGTCTCAAGATTTTATTATAAAGTAACTTACAAAACTTTAGAGTAAATTCAAAATACTATTTCTTTTATGGTTTATTGATATGAAGTTACAAGTTTTAATGTTTTATCAAGATGATCCAAAAAAATGCACAGCTGCCAAGATGGTAAAATTTGGATTGGCTCAAAATATAAAAAAAATAAATAGCAAGGGCATGGTGTTAGATCCTTTTTCCAAAAAAACCTTAATTCCTAAAGATAAATCTATTATCAATACTATTGTTGGAATTGATTGTTCTTGGAATTTAGTTGATAGTGCATTTTCTAAAAATTTCAATGGAATTAAACGAAAACTTCCTCCATTACTTGCAGGAAACCCTGTAAATTATTCTAAACTTAACAAATTAACTACAGCTGAAGCGTTAGCTGGGTCATTATTTATTTTGGGTTTTAAAGAACAGGCTTTGCAATTACTTGATAAATTCAAATGGGGCCATACTTTCTATGAACTCAATCAAAATCTTTTAGATGAATATTCTAAACTTGAAAATGAAGAACAAATAGAATCTATTTTAAAAGATTATGGTTTAATGTGATCTTTTCTTTATGTAAATTATAATTCCTATGATTGTAATTATTGGGATGATCCAAATTTTGTAATCTGTTTCATTTTCAGTAAATTTTACATTCTCAATACTATTAATTGGTAATTCTGTTTTTTCTTTTGTAACTATAAAACTTGATTCATAAAAATCAGGTTTTAATACTGAATCTGAAATTGCAAATATTTTGATATTGTTTGCCCCTATACCTAATTCTCTAGTTTTTTCAGAAGATAGTGTGATGCTTGTATTTTTTCCATTTACCTTGACTGTCTCTGTAGATGTTATTTCTCCTTCACTGTTTATCAAAAAATATCGAATAAAATCTGTATTTTCTACTTCCATGTCTATTTGAAATCCTTCATTTTTTCGAATAATTTCTTCCATGTCTATTTTTTTAATCATTGGAAATTTTGTATCTTCAAATTCTTTCCATTTATCAATTTTAAATGGATATGACTCGTCATCAAATGCTCTTACTGTGATGGTTCGAGATTCGGGTGCATATGATTCAAGATAAAATGGTCCATTACTAATCACTGCATGATTATTATTTTCAATCCATTTGATTGAAGAATCATATCTGTCTTGATAGTATTTCAAATTTTGATTATTTTCATTTAATGCTTCTGGAATGTAGTTATTTTCTTTGAATTCTTGCAAATAACCTTTGATGGTATTTGCATCATTTGGAATGATTAATGATAACCAGTTTACATTTTTACTTGTTGCCCCTGATCTTGAAAATGACACCTTGCCCTCCGTTACTGCTTTTTCCATGGCTACTGTAATTTCCCAAGGCATTGAATTCCATAATATTGCCCAATCTGCAATCTCTCCTTCATCAAAATGCCAATAATCTACATACACCTCAAGTGTATCCTCATCAATTGGATTTACCCCAATTATCGTTTCAATACTTTGAGCTGCTCTTGGTGTAAATTCTGTATCAAAAGTTTTATCGTTTTCATCTGTTTGCGTTCCCCACTCTGTTGTGAAATATAATGAATGCAAAATATCATTCATATCCATTTTTTCACCATTATGCCAATTACTAAAATTAAAATCAAAAACTACTTTGCTTGTTGCTAAAGTGTCTGATGCGACGTTATCCCATTTTTGTAATATTGGATTCCAACTTTTTGCTTCTTGTGGTACATCTAGTTTCCCATTTGGACCTGCAGTTTCAACTTGCCATTTTGCTCTAACTGGGAATGTTTCGCCTGTGAATGGATGCTTAAACGTGGCAGGATCTGAAATAATTCCCCAAATGTGCCTACTATAACTATCTGATAAACCCATAACTGGATTCCATGCTGCTTGATAAATTTGCTTTACACCTATCACAAATTCATTGTCATCACTTTTTGCATTAATTGGCGTAAATCTACTTGGAACTCCTGCCCCAAAATCATTTACTATACCACTTACTTTTTCATTTGCAACATATTGGTTAATCTTACTTGCCAAGAAAATCCTAACTGACTCATTGACTCCTTCAACCATCGCATCTTGAATTAACTCTGTCCTTTCTTTTGATGATTCAAAGTCTCCTGTGTATATTGTCTGAGTTAACTCATCTATCTTATCATTTTTGTAATTCCAATATGTAGGATCATTGAATCCTGGCATGTTTGAAAACCAAGGGGAATACATTTGTGCTAATCCTATGGAGTCATATCTTACAAAATCAGATCTTGCCCAACCTTCAGTGTATAGATTCCATTTTAAATCAGAAGGATTTGAACCATACACAATAACATATGCTTTGTTTAAATCACCAAAATCTTTCTTCACTGTAAATCCAATTTTTTCCAACTCTACTGCTAGTATCTCTCCAATTGACTTTCTAACTGGATCATCACTTCTGATAAACATTGTAATTGTGATTGACTCTCCATTTATTTGCCATTCACCATTAATTTTTTCAGCTCCTTTTTCTCTTAGTGCTTTATTGATAATTTCATTTGCAAGTCCAGGATTGTATTTGAAATTAAATGACTCTAGTTGTTCAATTACTGTAAGATATTCTGGTTCTGATGGACCATAGTATGAAATAATTGGAGATCCAAACCCTCCCATCAATTCATTTACAATTAATTTTCTATCTACTAAATAATTCAAGGCAAATCTTACTTCTTTAATTGAAAATGGGTTAAATTTTTCAGATTCTGCTGGATTGAGTATGATACTATATGACCCTCCTGTAGAATCAAAAACCTGCAATCCTTCGCGTGCTTGATGAGTTTCTAATCTGTCTGGAGAAATTGTATAGTAATACACATCAAGATTCCCGTTTCTCACTTCTTCTAGTGCTGTATTTTCATCTAAATACTGGATAAATTTGACTGAATCAAAAAATGTATTTTTTTCTGCAAAAGAATGACTTTGCATCATTGTTACTACTACTAAAGCTAGTATGACAACTAGCAATTTTTTCATGAATCTAATCTTTAATGCTTGTAATAAAACGTATTTAGACACATTATTTTCTAAAACTTATACTCAATTCTTTTTCTGTAACAATCACATCTTCAATAGTTTCATTCAATTCATGTCCAGTTACCTTGAAAAATTCTCCTAATGAATGAGAGAAATTAATTCCTAAATCATGTAAAATTACCCATTTTTTAATATTATTATCATGGGAAATTATTAAATCCCACCCACAAATTCTAATCCAATCTTTGTTAAATTCTAAAACTTTATTCCATTCAGATCCCCCTCTTTTACTCAAAGATGTTTCTTCATCAAAGTTAGTTTTTGAATAAATACTGCCAATTTTTTTAGCTGATTCAGGAGTAATTACTGCATATAACATAGATAACATATCTTTTGGAAATGAAATGTATTTCATGTGACTATGTATTTCGTTATATTTTTCATGAAATTGATCGTGTTCTTCATTGGATAATTCAGAATGATCTAACATTTTTGTTAAAAAGTCATTTGGAGACAAATTTTGTTTTTTGGAAAGTGAGTTTAATCTTTCAAGATTATTCTCATTGATTTCACTCATATGTTGTTGAGAGTGGGCTTTCTATTATACTTAAAAATCCCAAAACTGAATTTGACACTGGGAATTGTTCCTAAACCTATGCTAGTCTTGTAATTTTTGTTTGGTAAAATGTTAATGACACGTATATCACTATACCCTGAAGTTATTATTTCCTAAAACCTAAATTTCGTACATGTTTCAAAATATGCAAATGAGAGTTAATCCTGGCATGGTTATTGGATTACGTGGGATTATTCCTGGTGGTGTTTCAGTTGAAGATTTTTCTGCTGTAACTGCATTAAACTCAATTGATTCTAAAATAATTTTAGATGAATTTATAAAAAATGATATTGGCTCAAAGCAAGATAATTCATATTATTTTGAAGTATCTGATAAATTAAAAATTGCAGTTGCTTTACTTGAGAAAGGATTCCCTATAGATGAAATTTCTATTGCTTTGGATTGGAGGGATTTTGAAGGATTGACTGCTGAAATTTTATCGTCAAAAAATTTTGCAGTGATTAAAAATATGATTTTAACTAAGCCTAGAATGGAAATCGATGTAATTGGTATTAGACTAGGTATTGCAATTTTGATTGATTGCAAACATTGGAAACGTTACAGTACTTCTTCATTGACTAGCGCTGTTAAAAAACAAATTGAAAGAACAAAAAAATATGTTGAAAAAACTCAAGGTGCCATTGCAGTTCCTGTGATTGTCACTTTGTATCAAGATAAAGTAAATTTTATTGGAAATGTTCCTATTGTTCCCATCTTTCAATTCTCTTCATTTATTGATGAATTTTATGGGAATATTGATCAAATGAAAACTATAGGAAAAGACTAGTTATGAAAAATAACAGACATCCAATTACAAACACTTTGGTGATTTTCAGAGAATTATCTAATGCTTTTGAGTAATCCTCATAGATTCCTGTTCCCATAACTTTTACTTTGGTTTCATTTTCTAAAATTTCAAATTTTGCATCAGTTGTGGTCTCTGATTTTTTTGCAATCTCTAAGAACCATTTGGATAACTTGTCTGCACTTGTAATCAATCCTAACTGATAGTATCCGTTTCTATTTCTGGCCTTAACTGGTGAATAATGTGTATCTGATGTACAGATTTCTAATAACTGATATTCTTTTTTTGAAAAATTATCGATTATTTTCTCTCTAACACCATTTTCCATATTGTTTGCATCTGCCCATCCAAGAAAATATTTTTTTTCATTAATTTTTAGACAAATCATTCCGAGTCCACCCATTCCCAAATCTTCTGTCCATACATCCATGTCATCAGAATTGGCATGGCCAAATTCTATTGGGAAACTATCTTTAGTTATTAGAGAATCTAAACAAGACTTTGCAGCTTTTAACATATCTTCGCCATCTTCTTTTTCAATTTCTTCCCCCATTGCATTATGACAATCTACTAGCAGTGTTCTTGAATAATTCCTATTTTTTGCATATTGTGTAATTTCAGTTTTAACATAGCTTGGAATGTCCTCCATTCCATGTGGTGATAATGATAAAAATAATAACGGATTATTTCCAAAAAGTAACCCTGTCACCCTTGCTTTATTAATTTGAACAACTACTGGCTCTGTACATTGTATTCCCTCATCTTTTACCTTACTAGTTTCTAAACTTTTTAAATAATTTTCAACTTCTTTCCTTGATGGAAGATTTAGAGCATGATCTGATATACTATGCATAACCATTGCTGATGATTCCAACTTTTTGTAAATCAAATATGGTATGTTACTTCCTCCAACTGGATGAAATGGTCCTGGATGAATTTCTGGTAAAACCATTGTAAATTCTGAACCTCCATTAGATGGGGATAATCTGATTTGTGCTGTTGTTACTTTGGTCTCACTTGAACGTTGTTCCATTAACTCTTCTGCATCTGCAAAGTCATTTCCTTGAGATGCTAGATATGCTTGAATGGTTCTATGTGTACTTTCCATACCTGGCCTACCTGCTCTGTCTGTAACAAATGACCATGCACTTGCAATTATCAAAAATGTTATTCCATACCCTAATCCAATTGGGTCACTTAGAATTGGAATCCACATATCATGTGGTATAAGTACAAAAAACATTGCTAATGGTTGGATGAAGCAAATTGCCCATGCTTTTTTGAGACTTGCACCTAGTGTTGTAGTGTAGATTCCTATTCTAAAACTTGCAAAAAGAATCATTCCAAAAGTTATGAAGAATAATTGCACATCTTTTTGTAAAACAAAACTTGCAAGTAATCCCATTAGTATGGTGACTGTCCATAACATGTTACCAAAAAGAGATGAGTGTAATGATTTTGAATATTCTTTTTTCTTTGCAAATTTTGCATCAAGTAACTGAGTTAAAGCTAAAACTCCTAAAACTAACGGTAATCTATACCAAAATTCGCCAAAATCTAATTCTCCTAAATATCCTAGATATATTGAAAAAACTGTCACAGATGCAACAACTAGTGATACTACTAATGAAAAATAATGCGATGATGGGTTAACTAATGTAAGGGAAAATCTGTTATGAATATTTGAAACGCCATCTGGGGATTCCATGGTTTGCTCACGTAGCTAAAAACAAGTCAATTGCCCATGAAACTACAATTAAGCCAATTGGAATTGATATCACAACTTTTGGATCTATTTTGAATCCTTTTGTTTCATCTTCAAAGAATCTCATGAGGCCTCCACTTGATGCTGGAAGCGGTGCTGATTTCTTATCTGCCATTACAATTCGTCCTCCCTGATTTTAACATAAAAACTTTATTCATGCATGAATTCAAAATTCACTCCTAAAAAAGAGATTTTTTGATGGATTTGAATTTCTTTATGTCTTTTTCCAACTATCTGTATTTTAGTTATATTTTCAATTTTTTACCCTTTTAGCATGGGTGGTAGGGGGGTTGACTATGATTTACTGGAATTATATTGTGATCTAGTAACTCTATTTTGATTTTTTAAAATCTAAAAGAACAATAATAGATAATTTTGATTGTTTGTATCTTATGGATAAAAAAGATGGTTTAGTTTTATTGGGTATTGTGACCTGTGGTGCTGTTGCTGTATCTTTGATGGCTCTAACTGCAAATGGATTGATTACTAATCCATTTTTAGATGTCTAAAAGTATCTAGATTTAGAATTGAATCTGGTATTTTGACTATTTTATTTTTTATTGATCTCTTGTGTATTTTCTGTAATTTTTTTTAATTCTGATAGAATCAAAACCAGTATTTCTTTTTCACTTAATTTTAAAAGCTCTACTGTTTCTTCTTCCGTAAATTTAATCTCTTCACTTATTTTTGAATATGTATCAAGACTAACCATATCATAACAAAACACTCTCTATGAATAAACTTTTTCTTATCGTATATTGATGTCTTCTTTTGATATTTGATTTGTAAATTCTTTAATTTTTAATGTACGATCATTACTGGACATTTTGCTAATTCTGAAATTTTTCTACTTGTACTACCTAATGCTTTGAGTTTTTCTATCCCTTTGAGGCCCTGACTTCCAATAACTATCAAATCAATTTTTTTTACTTTGGAATATCTGAGAATTGATTCAATCGGGTCCCCTTTTATTACGTGGTGATTTGCTTTGATTTTATCTTTTTCACATTCATGTGATATTTTTTTTAATTTCTTTTTTTCATTAATTACTTCTGATTTAATAAATCTGTGAATTGTATCTTTAATTGTATAATCTGCTTCTAATTCTGCTAATAACGTACCGTGAAGATATTCTTGCTCATCGATTATTGTGAGAAGAAAAATTACTGTATCTCCTTTTTTAGCAATATCTTTTGCATATGATAGTGATTTTTTTGCATATTTTGAACCATCGTATGGAACTAGGATATTTTTTATTATGTCATTCAAATTTTCCACATCTACTTGTAATGACTATCTTCATGAATATTTTATGAACACAATGAACTTAAGTTTTTACAGTTTTGTATTTTCAAATTGTATGTCTTTATAGAATATTATTGAAATTTTATTTTTTGTTTACGATGCTTTTATTATTTATTTTTAATTTTATCTATGGTTTCTAATAATGAATTAATTGATTTTAGAATACTTTGTTGTTTTTCATGCTGTTTTTCTTGCTCTAGTTCTTTTGATAGTGATTCTATTTTCTGATCTAATGTTTTTTCTAGTGTTGATTTTGTCAAGTGTGTTGTTTCTTCTTTTGGTATTTCTTTTTTCTCTGGTTCTTGTCCACAACTGATACACAATGCACGCCCTTCTTTCATCACCCTTACTCCTTTACAATATGGACAAGGCTCACTGAGCAATGTTGCACCATTTAGTAACATTTCTGCAGCTTTTTTTGTAAGATCCTCTCCCATGACTATTCATTGTTTTTCTATCTAAAAAAAATCCTTGTTTTATCCAATAGTCTATATTCAAACAAGGCTTAATAGTGCGTAAAATTGAATTGATTTCGAACGTATGGCAGTAATTTGTAATACTTGTGGTCTTCCAGAAGACTTGTGCGCATGTGGTGAACTTGCCAAAGATAGTACTAAAATCATAATTCGATTAGAAACCAGACGATTCAAGAAAAAAGGTACCATGATTGAAGGTTTAGATCCTAAATTGAATAATCTGGAAACTGTTGCAAAAGATCTCAAGAACAAATATGCTTGTGGTGGAACTGCAAAAGAAGGATATGTCTTTTTACAAGGTGATCATAGAGATACAATCAAAGATACTTTGATTCATTTAGGATTTGCTGCTGATACTATAGAACTTCATTAGAATAAATTGCAAAACTCAAATAGAATTTTCCAAGCTCTTGGGATTCCTTACACTGCATTACTGTCTGTAGTTTTTGGTCTACTCTTAGCTTCTTTCCCAATTGGAATTTTTGTTGTGTTTGATAGTAATATTGGTAATGACATTAATTTTGATTATCCTATAACTCATCTGACTCTTTTTGATGGTACTGCACTTTATCAATCTGATATTGGTATCAGTATAGGTGATGTCTTTGTTATTTTATGGATTTTTTATGCTATACTGTTTGCGATTTCTATATTGGGACCAAAACATGGATTTTTCAAATCACTCTCTTCAACAATATCTTTTGGAAAGTTTGATTATGAATCAAATTACATGATTGGAATTACAAAATGGCTTTCTATTTTGGTTTTAATCTCTATCCTGATTAATTTTGTTCAAGAGGAATTTGATATTGTTACTGTTCCTCCGCTTGGTGATAATGATTTAATTCAATTTTTCTATGTTAGTCTTGCTCCTTTAATTGAGGAATTTGGATTTCGTTTAATTTTGATTGGAATTCCTTTGTTTGCCCTATATTCTAGTAGGTCTTCTCTAACATATTTTGTCAAATGCTTGTGGAATCCAAACACTTTGAATATCTATGATTCTAAAAAAGCACTTTTTTTGATTGTGTTTGTTGGAGTTCTTTTTGGATTTGCTCATATTGCTCTTGGAGACTCTTGGAGTGAAGGTAAATTTGCTCAGGCTGCTGCAGGTGGTATTATTTTGGGTTGGGTTTACTTGAGATATGGGTTTGTGGCATCATTGTTAATTCATTGGGCAACAAACTATTTTGTATTTTCTTATGCCTATTTTATATCTCAAATCAATCTTATTTCTGTTGAAAATGCATTTTCACATTCATTAATGTCTTCTTTGGAATTATTATTACTGTTATCTGGAATATCTTCTGTGTCAATTTTGATTGCCCGTAAGTTTTTTTCTGAACAAAAATCTGATTTACAGATTTAATGCTATCTTCAAACCTTTGTATCTATTTCTAATCGTAACTTCTGTTACTCCTGCAGCTTCTGCTACATCTCTTTGAGTTTTATTCTCTCCGTTTGTTACACATGCAACATATAATGCTGCAGCAACTAGTCCCATTGGATCTTTCCCTGCAGAAATTTTTTGTTCTTCAGCTGTTTGTAATATTTTTGTTGCTTTTCTTTTTGTCTTCTCTGACAATTCTGCCTTACTTGTAATTCTAGCAATGCATTTTACTGGATCAACTACTGGCATTTTCAATTCCAGTTCCCTTAACAATAATCTATAACATCTGGCAATATCTTTTCGTTTAATGTTTCCTGCTTGCCCTACATCTTTTAGGGTTCTTGGAGTTTCTGTATCTCTACATGCTGCATAAAGTGAAGATGCAATTAGTGCAGAAATTGAACGGCCTCTAACTAGTCCTTTCTCTAATGCTTTTCTGTAAATGTAAGCTGCTTTCTCAATTACTGAATCCCCGACTGCTAATTTGTCTTTTAATCTATCTAATTCGCTAAACGCTTGTCTGAAATTCCTATCCACAGATTCGTGAACTTGACTTCTACTGTCCCAAGTTCTGAGTCTTTCAATAGTGCTTCTCATAGTTGCAGATAGCGGTTTTCCAGTTGCGTCTCTATTTTGAGGATTGATGACTGTTGCTAACCCCATGTCATGCATGGCAAGTGATGTTGGAACTCCTGCTCTACTTTTATTTTCTTCTTCATTTGAAAATGATCTCCATTCTGGACCTGATTCTGATATTTTATCTGTCATCACAAATCCACACTTACTACAAAAATTCTCTGCAGTGTTTGCATCTGTGACTATTGATCCTTTTCCACATCTAGGACATTTATCATTTTGATTATTTTTTCAATCATTTTTAATATCTCCTCAAACCTTTTATGCGATATTTAAAAAAATTTGAACCATATGTTATAAGTTTGTGGGTATCTTTATTTCTAAAATTACTATTTTTTAGAATTTTTCATTTATTCTAAAATCTTTTTAATTTTTTCTGCAATTTGTGGTTTTTCATTTTGTTCTAAAAGAAATTCTAAATCTTCTTTGTTATCTACATCCCACATGATTCTTTTTACAAACACCATTGCTACATTTAGTGTGTGGTTCTTTGCAGTATTCATGTGGATTTTGTAACTGTCTTCATCATAATGTGTTTTCATCAAATCTATTGGCATTCTTACCAATGCATTGGTTCCATCAAATCTCCTGGATGGAACAATGATTGCAAAATTTGGTGGTGCTATGTAGTTTAACATGAAATCAATATCTTGAGTTTTGATGTATGGTATGTCTTGTGGTAATACAATTGATGTATCAAAATTATTTTCTAAAAGATACTTGTCTGCAAGTGCAACTGCACTGTTGACACTTTCTTCTTCTTCGTCTTTTATCACTATCGCATTAAATTTTTCTGCTATTTCTATTGCTTGCTTTTCTTTTGTTACGACTATTGTTTTTTCAATTCGTGGTGATATTGATGTAGTCTGTAGAATCTCTTCTAGCATAATTTTACATAATGATTCTATTTTTTGTGGAGATAAATCTAAACGTGTTTTTGCATTAGAGAAAGTCTTTACAGGAATTATTGCAGCTATTTTCAAATTACACGTGAACTTGTTTTAGGATGAAATTTGCTAATGCATCTTCTGATAATTTATTTTTCATAGTTATTTTTGTTTCATAGACTTTCATATCTAGACTTTGAATTTTCTTTACGAGTGCTTTATCTTTAGTATCTACAATAATATTGGAACATACATCTGAATACATTTTTGCTAAACCATATGCGTTTGATTCTATGCCTGCAGCTTGCATGTATTTTGCTGCCGGACCACTTATGGAATTATCTCCAATTAATGGACTGATTGCAACAACTTTTCTTTTTATTTTTGATAACTCTTTTCTTATTCCTTTAATCTGAAGCATTGGTCCAATTGATGTTAATGGGTTGCCTGGTGCTAGAATTACCATGTCTGCATCATGTATTGCGTTAATGGCTTCAGGATTTGGACGAGCTTTATCTGCACCAATATATTGAATTCCTTCTACTGGGTCCATTCCTCTATGCTTTACCCAATATTCTTGTAAATGCAAATCTCCTTTGTTTGTTGTAATTCTTGTTTCAACTGTGTTATCTGTAACTGGAATAATGTTTGCACTAACTGCAAATTTTTCGCACATCCATTTTGTAATATCTGATAGATTTTTTCCATTTTTTAGCATGTTTGTTCTGATCAGATTAGTTGCAGCATCTCTATCTCCTATTCTAAACCAAGTATCTTCTCCAAATACTTCCATTTGACGTAAAAAGTTGAATGTGTCTTTTTTAATACCCCATCCTTTTTCTTGGTCTAGTAAGTCTGCTAATCCATAAACAATTGTATCTATATCTGGACATATGTAGAGTCCATGCATCCAATAATTATCCCCTACATTGCTGATTACATTGACTTTGGATTCTTGAGATACCAGACCTCTTACTATTTTGACGGAACCTGTCCCTCCTGCTAAAACTGTAATCATATCATATACCTCTAGAATTACAAAATCTACATACGTTACTCCATATTACTTTTTCAAAAACACTTTTCTGAATATTTGGGATAAGTTTATTACTAAAATTCATTGATTTCATTCGTGTCTAGATCTTTGATTTTGACTGTTTTGCTTGCTGGTCTTATTGTTATTGGTACTAGTACTCCAGTATGGGCTGCTCAATTAGATGCAAAAATTAATCCTAATAATGATGAATCTCCATTTAAAATGAATTACCAAAAAACGGTCTTTATCGAGTATCCTAATGGCGGCAATCTGTTTGATGAATTACGTGGACATGAATGGACAGTAGAAGGAACTGCTGATTTGTCAGATCCTGGTGTTCAAGAACTTATGATTGAACTTAACAAAGGAATTGCTGATGATGGCAGTCAGGCAAGAATATCTGACTTGAATGTATCTTATGATTTTCATCTTAAAGCAAGAAACATCAATACTTCAATTGACTATAGAGTAATTCTAGAAGGCACTTTAACTAATTATGTAATTACTGATGATGGGCAAAGAATTTTGGTTGATTTAGGCTGGAGAGGGCTAACAACTGATAAAGAAATTGTTATTGATGGTGTAGAAATTAATATTCCAATTAACATGTTGAGAGATCAAGAACCTGAGGCTTACACTTTCTTTGCTGGTACTGAAGCTGAAGATGTTCTTGAAAAACATTTGATTAACGCTGATTTTATTTTAGAACAACCATTAACTAACTGGCACTTTTTATTTGATCCAACTGGAATCAATGCAGATGCTAGCACATTTGGATTAAGTAGTGAAATTGCTGGATTTGTAGTTTCTAGTTGGACTATGGGTGAGAGCAGTCTTAGAGAGGGAAGACAAGTAGAACGAGTCTTTGAAGCAGAAATTATGGCTGATCAATTATATGTTGTTAGAAGTGTACAATCTTCTGATCAAGCTAATCTTTCAGCAATTGGTTTTGGTGCTTTAGATACTTTGGATGGTGTTGAAATTGCAGGTGTTACTCCAACTCCTCCTGAAGGTTATGCTACAACATCCACTGGTGAGTTTCCTGTCATGATTGTTTATGGTATGGCTGGAATGGCAGCTCTTGGTGGTATTGGATTTTTCATTTTCAGTAATCGTTCACTTAAAAATACAGAACAGAGTCAACAAGGAATTGATCCTAGTAGATTACAAGGATATCAAACTAGTGCATCATCTGGTGGTTACCAGACAAATAGAGGTGAGGCGCAATTGAAAGATGATTCCAGTTATCAACAAACTAGAAGTCATTATGATGATGTCTCTGAACAACAAAGTCCACCCCCACAAACAACTCCTTCAACTGAAGAAGCAGCATGTGGATGTGCTGCATCATTTGAAATGGGCTCTGAATGTGATTGTGAAATGCAAGGTGCATGTCTTTGTGATGGAACCTGTCAATGCAATGCTGATATCTGTAAAGAACAAGTACGTTCAATGAATTAGAATTTTTTAAAAATATAAAAAAATATGTGTGCTGGGAGTAACCCTCCTTCTGTTTTCACGATATTTCGCTTTGCAGTCTACCTGAACTTAGTACAGGCACTTTGAGTTCTGTTTGACTTTGCTCCATGTGGGTCGTCTGTTTCATTCCTTTTATGGAAACCTCAGGTTTTGCCATCATTGTGCGCCATATTGGATTCTTTTCTGTTCCGTTGCCAACCATCTCTGATTATCTATCTCCAGATCACATATCCTGTATGGAGGGAGGAGTTTCCTCTGCCGTAGCAGCGTGTCGTGCTCCAGCTCACATGATTATGTTGTTGTTTTATCGAATTTGAGTATTACTTTTCAGGTTTTGTGCCTATTATGAATAAAGTTCCAAATTCCCTTTGCCATTTTTTACTACTGTTCAAATCTTTGATTTGTTTTGTTTTTACATTAAACCCTGCTTTTTGAAAATAATCCTTCCATTCTTTTTTTGAGTGATGATGCATTTGTATTTTCATTATTTTTGACCATCTTGCAGTTGATTTGTTATCTGTGTAAAAATCAGTTCCACAGAAAAATTGCCCTCCTGGTTTTAATAATTTATAAATTTTAACTAATGCAATTTCTATAGAATCTGCATAATACAGAGACTCCATTGAAAAAATAAAATCAAACTTTCCTTTATGTTTAAAAGATTCTATGTCTGTATGGAAGAAATTTTCTTTATTACTAATGATCTTCTTTTTTGATTGAATGATCATTTTTTTACTTTTATCTATTCCAATTACTTTTTTACAATTGTCCTTTTCTGCTATTTTTCTAACCACCCATCCATTACCACATCCTACATCAAGAAATCTAAATGGCACATCAAATGATATTGTCTTTAAAAATTTTGAAACATTTTTCCCATGCCCTGTCTCCATTTCTTCTGCTTTGCCATTTTGAGCCCATATATCAAAAGTTTTTCTAACTCCATCCATGTTTTCAATTTTTTTTGTTTCCATTATAATCTTCTTACAGAGCTATGATGTGAACGACTTCTACGTTTTGCTTATATCTAATTTTCATATATTTTATTTGATTAAGATTGCCTGATGAATCCTGTAGAAATTGCGGTGGAGGATTAACTGAAAATACTAAATGTTCACAATGCATGAAACCTAATAGTATGATTTGTAAAAAATGCACCCTTTGTACTGTTGAACAATTTCATTTGATTTGTTCGTCTCAAACATCTGGGAAAATTCACTCTATCCCCCAAACACATTCTAAGGATTATCATCTAATTGCGGCATGATTTATTTTTGTTAATTTATTTTGTAGTATCATAACTGCCCAAGTTTTAAGTATGATGGGTCTTGATTTTGATCCTTGAGCCAAATTTTAGTAGTTTTGGGACTATTTGCCCTTCTATTGATGCCTGTATATGCATCAGCTCAAAGTTCTGATAGAATTACAGTTCTTGATACTTTTGGAGACTATGATCGTGGTGACTCTTTATTCATCTATGGACATGTGGCAATTGTAGATGATTCTTTTCTAATAATGCAAATAACTAATCCTCATGGGGATTTATGTCAGATTCAACAACTAATGCCGTTAACTAATGGTGATTTTATCACTGACGTCATTCCTCTAAAGGGCAGAATTTGTGGAGTTACTGGGGAATATGAAATTAAGTTATTCTATGGGGATTATTCAAAATCAACAACATTCAATGTCTCATCTGATTCTTTCTCTGCTCCTACCACTGATGAAAAAATCACTTTGGCTAAAAATTTAGTAACTAACCAATCATCTATTATTGGTAAATTATTTGATACCAAGTCTCCTACTTCTAATCAGACTTCAAATAATTTATCTGACTTAGAATCTACATATGTTGATTTATGGAGTGAATTCTTTGTAGATGATTTATTAATTGAAATCGAGCCTTTGATTAGACCTGCAGTATCTTCATCATTGGATTCTGTACGTCAGTTGTTAGATGATGATGAAATTTCTTTTGATACTGCAAAATCCCTTAACAGAATAATTTTCACATCTATTTTTTATTATGAAATTGGTGATGTGCCAAAAGCAATTGGATTACTAACTGATGTTTCTGTTGACATCAGAAATCTTAATCCTGAAAAAACAACCGTTCAAAGAACTCCAACTTTTGATGAATTAGAAGAAACTTTGTTGAATCTTATGAAAAAATCTGATACTATAATGAATAGACAAGTACAACAAGAAGTTGGATTTATTTTTGCTCGAGGAACTGCCCCTGTTTATACTGATGAAATTGCAGATTTGATAGATGTTCTCTCAAAGGCAAGATATCTCGACATTGTATCTAGAAAACAAAGTGATCTTTACAGATTAGTACAAAATGATTGGGAGCGATTAAAACTATCTTTTGAATCTAAAGAATCAATAGATGATTTACTCGCATCAAAAACACAGGTTTCTGATTTACATCAAGTATCTATTATTTTACAAAAACTTGATAATGTTGATAGATTCATTTCATCTGATTCTAAAGAAAACAGTGATCTTGCAAACCTAATCATGCCTGATTGGAATGTTCTTGAGCGCGATTTAGCCTTGGCAACATCTGTTGATGATATTTTGGAATCAGAGTTAAAGATTAAGCAAATGGCCCAAGTTATTGAAATTTCATCTAGAATTAACAAAAGTGTTGAAATATCACAATCCATTGATGTTGATTCTAGTCTTATCACTGATTGGAAATTACTTTTAGAACGAGTTGAAAATGCCAAGTCAGTTGACGCTATTTTAGAAATTGTATCTGAATTTGATATCTCTATGACTGATCTTAGAGAAAAACGAAATCCCTTACTGGTGTTGGAATTTCAATATAATTCTATGAGAGAAAAAGCTGAGATTCAAGCTGATTACAAAAATTTGTTTTTAATTGATAATGCGTTGAAAATACTACACACTGCAAAACAAATGGAATCTGGCAATCCTTCTATTATGCGAATTGATAGAATTGAAGTTTTGTTAACTTGGGTAAGTAGTAAAGCTCCTGAAATACAAACTGATTTGAATTCTTACAATAAAGATGCATTCAAAGTTCGTGCAAGTGATATTTTACAACGAGCAAAGTCTATTGAAAATTTAGTTGAATTGAGTTTAACTAAAAATCGGTTCTTACCAAATTATGTAGAGTTTACTGAAACATTTAATGAAAAAATTGACAATGTTCGTGATCTTGTAATTAAAAATGATCTTGATCAAGCTGATCAATTAGTTCGTGAATTATTTGACGAATGGACTATGGTGTCTAAAGCATATACTGATGATCCTCTAGGCTCTGATGTTGGTTATACTGCAGATGAAATAAAACGAATTGAATTTCGTAAAATGTTAGATGATTTTTCAAATACGGTATCTACTTTCTATAATCCCGGATTTTCTGAGTATGTAGATGAATATAATAAAAAAATGGATGCTGCAAATGTGTCTATTGATATTGCCAATTTTGTAGATACTGAATCTAAAATTTCAGAAATTGCCGATTATCTAAGTGAACATTTAGTTTTAAATAATGAACATATTATCTATGACATCTCATTTGATCTTGAAAAAGATATTTGGATAATCAAAGGTGCTACTGAAAAATCTGCTTTTGATAGAAGGGAGAATCTGTATGTCACTGTTATGAATATGGATAGTAGTACTCATAGTAGCTTGGAGTTTACTGATACAAAACAAGGAAATTTTTACACTCAGTGGTTTGCTCCAACTGAATCTGGATTGTATATTGTAGAATTACAATACCAGAATTCAAAAGCTACTCAAATCGTTCATGTTCCGGAAGAATTTGATTATGAATATCCTACTTCTAATTTGAATATGGTTGATCTTGCACGTGAATTCGAAGAATTACAATCATTTGCAAAAGAATTTGGTGGTGAAAATTTTGATTCAAATCCTAGATTCGCATCTGTGATTAATGAAATTAAATCTGGTTTTACTGATGCTAATGCTGAATCTGTAAATGATAACTTGGATGAACTCAGAATAATTATTGAACGATACCTTCCAATACGAAATCCTACAGCTCCTATTGAAGCTGCATATGATGAGGATAAACTAGTGATATCTGGTCGTGTTCTAAAATTAGTTGAATTTAGTGAAGATCTTTTCATTGATGTTTATGATCAAAAAGGCAATCTTGTAAAAGAGATTATTCTCAAAGATGATCCTAGTGGATTATTTACAGAAGTTGTACAACAATCATTTGATTCTGGTGTATATGTTGTTCAATTACAATATCATAATTTGATAGTAACTGACTTTTTTAATGTAAAATAATTAATTATTTCCTTTTACTAGGTTGAAGAGCTGTCTTACTGCAAGTTTTGGATGACGTGTTGCTAATTTTAACATGTTTGATAAACCAAAATCTGCTTTTATAAAATCTAAAAATTCTTCTGATTTCAATTCTTTGATAATATCTAATTCTTTATCCCACTCTTCATCTGATAACCCAATCCACCTGTCTTGAACTTTTCCTGCAGATTTTATTTTTGATTCAATTTCTTTTCGCCAATTTTCTTCATATGGATAAAGTGATTCTTTACTTGTATCTCCTATTTTTATTGCATCCGATGCTACTTTTCCTGCAACTCTACCAAATTTTATTGCGTATCTTATTCCTTCTAAAACCAATGGATTTGCTTGTCCTGCAGAATCTCCTACCAAAATAAGATTATTGTAAACTGTTTTTCTTGATAATCCATCATTTGGAATTAATCCATAATGAAATTCAATTGGTGTGATTTTACCAAGTTTTTTTATTGGACCCAATTTTGTTTCCATTAATTCTTTGAGTCTTTGTGTTGGGTCTACATCTGATTCTGGTTTTCCTACCCCTACGCCTATCCTTACAATGTTATCTTTCATGGGGAAAATCCATGCATATCCTGCAGGTGAATATTGTTGTCCTACCATTAACCACCATGTTTTAGAATCTACGTTCTCTGCTTTTACTTCCCACTCTGCTCCTGCACCAAACCTCTCCCATTGTGTAACAAAACCCATGGCTTTACAAACTGTTGAAGAAAAACCACTAGCATCAATTATTGTTTTTGCGTGAAATGTTACTTCTCCTTTGACTCCAATTCCTTTTACCCCTACAATATCCCCTTTTTCATTTTTAACGATATCTTTAATGTTAGTTTTAACAAAAATATCTGCCCCTGCTTTTTGTGCTTCATTAGATAACCACCTGTATGTTTTTCTAACATCTAAAACGGCTGCTCTTGGAATTGAATCTTTTATACTGACTTCGTTATTTGGTGAACAAAATGAAAAATTGCTAATTGGATTAAAACAATCATCTGGAATTCCGAACTCTTTGATATTTTGAATCCATGTTACTCCACTTGTTCTAACTGTTTCTGCGATTGAATTTTCTTTTTCAAGTAATGCTACTTTCATACCATTTTTTGCAGCTATTAATGCTGCAGATGATCCTGCTGGACCTCCTCCTACAATTACTATGTCATATTGAAATTCTTCAGACAATCTATCTAACTCATTAACATCTAGGTTATAATTTTGAGGGCTGATCTAAAAATTATTTTTTTAAAACAGGTGTTCCTGTAGTATCATTTTCTCTCTCTGTGTCAAATGTTTCCATATGTGCTGGATCTCTGTGCATATAGCTATGTGTTTTACCTTCATCTTTTCTACAAAATTTTGAATGAATTGTTTCCTCGATTTTTAAAGTGGTTTCATTCTCATGAAATAACCTTTGTCCGCAATCTGGACATATGATTTCAGGCATGAATGCAATTTACATTAAATCTATTTAGATGTTTCAAACCCGTCTCATTTACTTTAACCCCAAAACTTTAGATGTTCAAAAATCTGTAATTTCTTATGGAAGAAACACAAATCACTTCTTTTGTTGTATGGTCTGTGGTGACTGGAATTGTTATGGTTGTTACTGGATTAAGTTACACTGTATTTTTAAAGAGAAAAAACCATAATCTTTCTTCTACTTGATACTTTGATGTTTTATCCTTCAGAAGCTGTTTTTCCACCATCCACATTTAAGATGGTCCCTGTAACCCAATTTGCTTCATCTGATGCCAAGTATAGTGCTGCATTTGCAACATCTACAGGCTCCCCAATTCTTGCAAGAGGTAACCTTTCTTCTAAAACTTTTCTTGCTTGAGGATCATCTAGATATGGCTTTATCATTCCTGAATTAATAATTCCTGGATTAACACAATTGCATCTGATATTTCTTCTTGCATATTCTACTGCGATTGATTTTGTGAACATTGTGATTGCAGCTTTAGTTGAAGAGTATACTGCCAAATGCACTCTAGGTATTGCTCTTTCACTTGATATTGAGCCAATATTTACAATTGAACCATTTTTAACATCTGACATTTTTGAAAGAACTGCTTTTGTCATGTGAAATACTCCTAACAAGTTAATATCAATTAATTTTTTAATTTCTAAATCCTGCATTTCATGAAAATGTACAGGATCATTAATTGCCCCTGCATTGTTTACTAGAATGTCTATCTTCCCATATGTGTCCATAATCTGGTTCACTGCTTGCATAGTTTGTGCTTCATCTGTTAAATCACATGTAATTGATGCAGTTGTTTCCTCGTTCCCAATCTCTTTTCTTGCCTTTTCTAATCCGTCCAGATTTCTTGCAACTAGAATTACTTTTGCTCCTTCTTCTGCAAATCTCTTTGCTATCCCTTTACCTATGTCACTTGATGCACCTGTAACAATTACAACTTTATCATTTAATCTCATATTATGAATTATTTCTTCTAGTTTATAGAATTTTTGTTGATTTTTATTCACAAATTCAATATTATTTAGACTCGTTGATTTTTTTGATATACTCTATGATTCCTGTATAATCAATATCTCCTAATCCTTCACTAATTGCATTTTCATAGATTTCTTCTGCTTTGGTAATCATTGGCAATTCAATACCTAGTGCTTTTGCAGTATTTATCATGGTGCTAATGTCTTTTTTTAAATTGGCCAATGTGAATGTGGCATCATATTTGCCTTCTATCATTTTGTAGGCTTTTTTCTCACTCATCCCAGTTTTGAAATATGTAGAGTTTAAAATTTCAAGAAATATTTTTGGATCTACTCCTGATTTTTTGACTAGGGTTATGCCTTCAGATAATGCTAATGCAAGCATGGTAATTTGTAAATTCATGGCTAGTTTGACTGAATGTGCAACTCCTTTTTCACCTAAGAAAAATACTTTGTTTGCAATTACATCTAAGACTTTTTTACAATAATTGAAACTTTCTTTGTTCCCTGATACCATCATTACTAGCTCCCCTGTGATTGCAACGTTTGGGCCTCCCATTACTGGAATGTCTAGTTTTTGAATATTATTTTCTAAAAATTTTATTGAAATATTTTTTGATTCTACTGGATCAATTGTACTCATATCTGCAACAATTAATTTTTCATGTTTTCCTTGTATAATTCCATTTTCTTCAAATGCCATTTGTTTTACTGCGTTTGCATCTTTAACTACTATGATCACTAGTTCTGATTTTTCTGCAACTTCTTTTGGTGATGTAACGATATGTCCACCCTTATTTTCTACTTGAGATGTTTTTTCTTTTGTTCTATTATATGCTGTTACATCAAAACCTGAATCTAACAAATGAAGTGCCACTGCATTACCTAGCATTCCAAGTCCGATAATCCCTATCTTCATTTCAAATCCTCAATGTCTCTCTTCATCTTCAATTTCCCATTGTTTATTTCCAACTCTTGAAACTGAAAACTCTAATTGCCCTATTGTTTTTTCTCCTTTCTTGACTTTGGCAAAATCAAATTTCTTCATTTTAAATAATTTTTCTTTAGGTTTGTATCCTCCTTCTATGACCCTAATCTTAAATTTTTTACTTGCTTTAATTATCATTTTTCTTGCATTTTGAACATCTCCAATCCATGAAAACATTTCAAAATCACCAAAATTTTTTGTAGATATTGTATACCCGTATAATCTAGCTTCTAGTTTCATGTTATGTTTTTTTGCATACTCGTTTAACCATTCTATGACTTCTTTTCCATGGTCTTTTTCTATTCCAAATGTTTCTGAATCTCCCATCTATTGAATTTCCAATATTGAACCATAATAATCATTTTCCAGTCGTTGTTAAACTAAAATAATGACTGAATTGTAATATTTTATGCTCACAATTGATTGCAAGGATGTTTTATCGATAAAAAATGAATTACTTGTGTATGTATCTGATCAAGTTGCTGCCATTCCTGCTCTAAAAAATCAACAATTCACTTTATCCACTTTTGACGATGATGAGATAATTGATACAAATAATGTGATTACTGCAATTAAAGAATTTCTTGATTCTATTGGTGAAAATAATAATTTTGCTGTAATCTCAAATAATAATATGATAAACATTACATCTATCTCTGGAAAAATAATCGAACAAGATTCTATTCCTCCTCCTCAAGATAACATGTTCACTTGTACTCATTGCGGATTTATCACTCGTTATCAAGTTGAACTGAATACTCATATGAAAATTCATTATTTGTAATTTTTTTTAAAAATCCTCAAAACTGTATTTTCTTTAATTTCAGGTGTTTCTATTCTCATTGAGAAATCATAGTGCGGAAATCTTTTTTGATATTCTGAAATGAAACTTTTTGCAACATCTCTTGTTTTAAAATTGGTCCTTATCTCTTTAATTTTTACTTGTTTCCCAAATACATCATAAATAATAATTGAACATTCTTTTGGTTTCACATAGTATTTTACACTACAATACCATAAAATTCCTAATACTATCACAAAAAAACCTGTTATGATTTTATCAATTATTTTTTGCACATTATGATTTTCAACAGGATCTTTATAAGCACTAATTACACAAATTTATCGTGGATGATAACATAAGAAAAAATATCACAAAAGTTTATTGTGAAAAATGTGATTTAATTTTTGAATCTAGGGAAAAATTTGAAAATCATTTTGATAGTCACTCTGCCAGTATTCCTTGTGATGTCTGTCCTATTGATACTGTAATTGCATCCTTTCTGAATCTGTTTAGACGAAAATCTACTCGAAATTTGGAATAAGTTTTTTTAACTCATTTTCAATAGCTCTGATATGAATAAAAAAAATGTGATTATAGGCGTAATTATAGTTACAATTGTTGCTGGACTTGCAACCGCGTTCTCTGTACCTTCTTCTGAAACTATCAATTTAGATATGGAACGTTCCCATGGGACAATTTCCACTGCTATGGGTTCTCCTCTTTTAGGTGATCCTTCTGCCCCAATCACTATTGTTGAATTTGGGGATTATCAATGTCATCAATGCTATAATTGGTTTCATAACACAAAACCTGCAATTACTGAACAATACATTGACACTGGAAAAGCTAATCTTGTCTTTGTTGATTTAGCATTTTTAGGAAGTGATTCTCCTAAAGCTGCACAAGCATCATACTGTGCTGAAGATCAAGGAATGTATTGGGAATTTCATACCATGCTTTACAATTCTCAAGAATCTAAAATTAATAATGGTTGGGCAAATTCTGAAAGATTAAAGGCATTTGCATTTAGTTTGGGTATGGATTTAGAACTCTTTGAGAGTTGTCTTGATTCTGGAAAATATTCAAAACGGGTTCAATTTAATATTCAGCAAGCAAGAGACCACGGTGTACGTGGAACTCCTGGATTCTTTATTGTAGGTCCTGATAGTCAAGAACAACTAGGTGGTGCACAACCATTTAGTGTGTTTAAACAAGTTATGGACTCTATGATTTAGATGGTAAATACAATAAAACTTGTTTTTTCAAATTTTAAATATCTAATTTTATCAACTGTATTTTTTTCAACTATGATGATTGGGTTGTTAATTTTATCAGAGTATATTTTCTTAGAACCTTATGTTGTAAGTCATATTCCTTCTGGGACTGAATTGGGATTTGTTTTAATCTTGATAATTTCTGCATTATCTGCATTGGTAATTCCTATGAATATATTTAGAATTAACATTTTAAAAAAATCAAAACAGAAAATGAGTGGCGGTATATTTGGTTCTGTTATTGGTGCTGCAGCTGGGGCTTGTAGTTGTGGCCCTATTGGATTTGCTGTCATCTCTACATTTGGTTCAGTTGGAGCTACTGCAACTACATTTTTGACCAATTATGAGATTCCAATTAGAATTATTGCTATTGGAATTTTGACTATTACTTATTTTACAACTATACGATCTCTAAAAATTGAGTGTAAAATCTCACAGTGATTTTAACTCATTAGAAATTACCTAATAGACAAATTTTTACAACCTCTGACTGTATCTTCTAGCTTTATTGATAGTTGGTATGACATTCATTTTTGTACCAATTAGGCCTAGTAGACGAGATCCAGAAGCTGATGAAATTGAAGATGCCGAAGATTAGCATCTTTTCCAAATTTATGTCATAAATTAACACGTTTACAAACTTTACAACATTGAGATATTTATTTGCCATTTTTAGATTCATTTTGATGATGAATTGGAATTTAATTTTTGGAATTTTAATTATTTCTAGCCCTATACTTTTTGCAATGATTGCATATCCTGATTCCATATCTTGGAGTTGGAATGAGGGTAGGGGTGGTTATCTTTTTGCGCTAATTTTTGTAGTTGCAGAACTTGTTGGTCTTAGAATTATTATTTCTAAAAAACGACTACTTACAGCAATCCCTTTTGCGTTAGTTACAATTGCATATTTGGTTTCCTTGGAACATGGTTTGAGAGATGATATTATTGCATATGGTGAATCCATCGACATTCCATTAATTTTTTCATTTACATGGATGTGGGATTTTATTGTGATGGCGATTTTTGTTCTTGTTGTACTGACCGTATTTTTTGGAAAAAGATGGATTCGTATTGCTCCTGCTGGACCAATATTTCTTACTGGTACTGCAGTTATTCTTTCACTTGATGCATTTTTCCCGTATGATACACTTGGTCCATTACAATACATTGTTCCATATTTTGTTCAGGCAAATGTTTGGGTGATTACAGTACTTGAACTTGGAACTGCAGTAGCTAGAGACAATGTAATGTTTTTGCGTGGTGATCATGGTTCTATGGCGCTTCAAGTATTTTGGCCGTCAGCTGGAGTTCATAGTATTATTATTTTCTCTTTGGTGATTGGGGCATTTATGTTAAAGATGAATATTCCAAGATCTAGAAAATCCATTTATTTTATTTTGGGAATAATTGGCACCATTACTGTTAATTTAATTCGAATTTTTTCATTATCTTGGTATGCTCTAAAAGTTACTACAGATCCTGTGGCTTGGGAAGAATATCACAAAATTGCAGGTGAAATTATGTTTTTGCCGTGGCTATTTGCATTCATTTTGATTGTAATAGTAATAGAAACAAGGCGACTAAAAAAAATGGAATCTAAAGAGAATACTAAAAATAATTTGTAATATCACTTTGTCCTTGAACTTCTGATAATTCTGCAACTTTAACTCCCATTCTTCTGATGGTGATTGTTTGATTTTCTAATGCATCTATTAGTAAGTACTCGACATTTTTTTGTAATTCTTCAAGACTTATAGTTGGATTTCTGAGCATTTTTGATTTTGATTTATTTGATAAATCTGATTGAACAAAATGTATTCCTACAGATTTGAACATTTGATTATTTTTTCTAACCACTACATGTACTTCTTTACACAATTCTCTGATATTTTCTAACAAAAACTGTGGATCTTTTGAATCTTTTTTTAATGTCATGATTTTGCTATATTGAATTCTACCTTCTTTTTCTTTTACTGGTTCATTGTCTATTCCTCTAATTGCATTGTAGATGTATGTTCCACTCTTTCTGCCAAATTTATTATTCAAAGTGAACACATCTAATTTTAGTAAATCTTGAATTGTCTCTAAATTCATCTCTGAAAATATTTTTTCAGTTTTCCCTCCGATTCCTGGTATGGCTCTAATTTTTAATTGCTCTAAAAATATTTCTACTCTTTCTGGTGATACAACTGTAAGGCCGTCTGGTTTTTGAAAATTTGATGCAATTTTTGAAATTAATTTATTTTGAGAAATACCTATTGAACAACTAAGTTTTATTTTATCTCTAATTGAGTTTTTAATTTGCTGTGCTAGATGACTTGCTTTGATAAAATCTCCTTCTATTCTGTTTGTTACATCCAAATATGCCTCATCTCTTCCTACATATTCAAAAATGTCTGCATACTCTTTCATAATCTCCATTGCTTTTTCAGACATTTCTGTATAATATTCAAAATCTACTGGCAGAAACACTGCATCTTTTCTTTCTTCTAGTCTTTTTCTTGCAAATGCTATTGGAATTCCTGATTTGGCTCCGTATTTTCTTGCAGTATAATTTGCAGTGGCAATTGCACCACTATCTCCTCCTCTATCTGAGAAGACACAGACACATACGGGTTTTGTTTTTAGTTCTGGTGATCTTACTTCTTCACATTGAGCATAAAAATAATCAAAATCTATATGGAAAACCACTCTGGTTTCCAATACTTTTACACTTGTTTTGTAATGTTATCGTGCATACCCCATCTGAGATGGTATTCTTTTTGGGTAATTGGAATTTTAGATTTACACTTTAGACATTTACGAACTTTGTTATGTTTTGAATATCTCCAAAGATGTGCCTCACTTTTTTTATGACAATTCATAGATACCCACATTTTGTTTCCACTTAAGCGTATTGGAATTTAGTATCTTATTTTCTGTGATATTGAATTTGAATTGATACTATTCATCTAAATAACAAACATCTTTCATTATCTTCATGGATTCTCCTATTTCTGCAGATGATGGTGGAGTAAAGTTCAAACCTGAACTCATGGAACGAGAAAAGCTATATCATTGTATTTTTAAAAACAAGGCAATGTTGGGTTTCAAAGATTCTCAAGACGTTCTAAATTGTTATGAGATCGAAGAAGAAAATTTGGTTGAAAAAATCAAAAAATGTGATAATGCTGATGATCTTGAAAAATTATTTGATGACTATCTTAAAGACCAAAACCTGAAAAATTAAATAAAAGCAAGTGAGAATTTCATCATTAAAGGAATTTTAAATTGAGTGACCCTAACAAATCTAAAGATGCAGAAGATATTTTATCTGAATTTGACTCTAGAAATCAATCAGAACCAACACCAGAACCAACACCAGAACCAACACCAGAACCAACACCAGAACCAACACCAGAACCAACACCAGAACCAACACCAGAACCAAC
>Ga0209556_1000233_pt1 | contig 39538 bp, 24 predicted proteins | sample SaaInlV_150m_DNA_5_FD_184652 | JGI IMG/M metagenome (GOLD analysis project Ga0209556, IMG submission 184652) | Marine microbial communities from expanding oxygen minimum zones in the Saanich Inlet - SI037_S3LV_150m_DNA (SPAdes) (version 2) | ecosystem: Environmental > Aquatic > Marine >...
ATTTTACCTAAGGTATCCCACACCATCTGTCGCTGTGGCGTATATCGAAATCCTTCTTTATGCAAAATTTGCTTTAATGTTCTAGTCTCCATGGCCATAATCCTTTCTTATTGCGAATGAGTCTCATACCATATTACTACAATTTTAATTTAGATAAAAGGAAGTAATGTGAATTAACGAATCCTTAAAAAAATCTAATACTCAATGCGCTCAGATATTTGCAAGAGATTTTATACTTTCGTCAAATTAGCGTATTTAACGATGAGCTTTTTCTTTACACCATCATGGAAAACCACGCCGACGCGTTGGTTTTCACCTGTTCCGCTGAGCGCCATAATTTGTCCTGAACCGAAGATGGCATGACTTACCTTATCTCCCACGCGAAAATCATCAAATGCCGTTACGGTTCGGCTCAGTTTTGTGCGTGTATATTTTCGTGCAGCGCCACCGATTACTTTCCGTGTTAAAGCCGATGAAAAAGACAAACGTTCAAGGTATTTTTCAGGAATCTCTTTCACAAACCGCGACACTAATCCAGAAGCAACTTCCGCGCCAATTCGTCTTCGATTGGTGGCATACAATAAATAGACCCGCTGTTCCGCGCGGGTGAGAGCCACATAAAATAATCGCCGTTCTTCCTCTATACCTTTCTCTGTTTGTAAGGCATTATACAAGGGGAAAAGGCCATCATCTAAGCCAGCTACAAACACGACTGGGAACTCTAACCCTTTCGAAGAATGAATGGTCATGAGTGTCACTCGATTGTCATCATCATTCCAATGGTCAATATCAGAAAGTAAAGATACCTCTTCTAAAAATTGATTTAATGTGGCATCTTTGTTCCGCTCACAATAGGCATCGATACTATTAAGCAATTCAATTACATTTTCATATCGTTCCCGATCTTCCGGATCATTGGAATTTTTAAAATGGCTTAAGATGCCCACTTCTTCCACCAAACTTCTGGATAATTCGTTGGGGCTCAAGGTATGACGTAGCTCATGATATTTCATCATTACGGTGTAAAATTTCGCCAAAGCATCAGATTGTTTTCCACGGATGTGCATTTCCGTTGGCGTCTTAAAAACATCGAAAAGTTCAATCTTATCTTCTTCCGCTTTAGCAACACATTTGTTAATGGTTTTAACTCCAATTCCTCTTGTTGGGAAATTCAAGATGCGTCTAAGGGAAACTGTATCTTTCAGATTCATCAATAATCGCAAGTAGGCAATGACATCCTTCACTTCTTTTCGATTATAAAAGCGAATGCCACCCACAATATTGTAAGGAATTCCGATTCTTCGAAGGCTGTCTTCTAAAGCTCTTGATTGAGCATTTGTTCGATATAAAATAGCAAAATGATTGAAGGTTCTTTTCTTGAGTTTTATCTCTTTTTCTAAAGCCGAAACAATCGCATCCGCTTCTTCCAATTCATCCACCGTTTCAATAAGTGCAAGAGGCTCTCCTTCTCCACAAGCCGCAACGAGTTGTTTTTCGGCTCTTTGGACGTTTTTCCCGACGACAGAAATGGCCGCTTCTAAAATTTGCTGGGTGGATCGATAATTCTTTTCTAAGGTAAAAACACGGCAAGAAGGGAAAAACTTCTCAAAATTTAGGATATTAGTAACATCCGCTCCTCTCCAGCCATAAATGGATTGATCATCGTCTCCAACCACGGTTATTTGACCATGTTGTTCTGACAATAGAGTTAGAAATTCATACTGGGGACGGTTCGTATCTTGATACTCATCCACCAAAATATATTTCCACATATTTTGATATTTAGTCAAAATATGTGGATTCTTATCAAATAGTTCCAATGGCTTTAATAATAAATCATCAAAATCTAAAGCATCATTTTCTTTTAATTTATCCTGATATGCTTTATAAACATCAGCCACCAATTTATCAAATTTATTTCGTGCTTTTCTTGCCTGAGCTTTTGGGGTAATCATTTTACTTTTATACTGAGAAATTTGATTTCGAACCATGTTCGGACTAAGCATATCTTTTGGAACATTCAATTCTGCCAAAACGATTTTCATTAAGTCCAATTGATCTTGCACATCATAAATAGCAAAATGTCGACTATAACCCAAAATACTGATTTCACTTCTTAACAATCGCGCACAAATTGAATGAAAAGTGCCTATATTAATATTCAGGTCTTTTTGCCCAAGCATACTCGCCACACGAGATTTCATTTCGCTCGCTGCTTTATTGGTGAACGTCACGGCCAAAATCTCTTCTGGTTTATAATGTCCACCTTCTATGAGATAATGCATTTTGTGCGTTAATACGCGGGTTTTACCACTGCCTGCACCGGCAAAAATCAAAACCGATCCCTCAATCGCTTCAACGGCTGCTTTTTGGGTTTTATTTAGATCTTTTAGACTCATATATTTTTCTTCCTTTTCAATTCTCTTCTGATTTTTTGAAATACTTTTTTTGCTTTTAGATGATCTTTTTCATTCGTGGTAAATGTGTGTTTTCCATCTCCTTTTGCAACAAAAAATAAATAATCATGCTCATTAGGATATAATGCAGCACGTATGGATTCTTTGCCGGGGGAGTTGATGGGTCCTGGTGGCAATCCATTATTTAAATACGTATTGTAAGGTGATCTTATCTTGAGATCTTTATTCAACAAGCGCCTCGGTCCATCCAAAATAATATATTGAATGGTGGGATCAGCTTGCAACTTCATTCCCATTCTTAAGCGATTGTGATACACGCCAGAAATAATCGGTCTTTCACTGTTGTAAATCACTTCCCCCTCGATGATAGAAGCTAAGGTGAGAATTTCTTTCTCACTCATATTCATACTTGCCAACCGATCATTAAATTCTGAAGTCCAAATGGATTGATATTGTTTAACCATGGTTTTTATCACAGATTCAGGAGAATCTCCTTCAAAAAATAAATAGGTATCTGGAAATAAATACCCTTCTAATGATTCACCTTTAATTCCTAAACTATTTATAAATATTTTGTTCATAGTTAATGCGGAAAATTGCTCTTCAGAAAATCCTAACTTTTCGACAAATACTTTAGCAATTTGTGACATGTTGAGCCCTTCAGGGATCATAATTCTCTTTCTTTCTGGCGTGCCATTGACCAGTTGATCAATTAAAGTGTAGTGATTTGATATATTCCTAAACTGAAATACGCCAGCTTGAATATTTTTTTCATGTCCAAGCAAATGAACAGCCATTAGAAATGTCCGTTCATTTGATATTATCCCTTTATCCAACAATCCATGACTTACTTCCTGCAAGGAGGCTCCTTTTGTTATTTTGTGTCGGGTATGTTCTTCGTGGCGTGCTTGTGGCCAAAAAAGGATCCACATAGTCACGATAATCAACAGACTAATGGTGAATCTTGCTCCGAAAAGAAACTTATGTTTATAGCTTTCTAAATATCCCATTTTAGGGGGGCGAATTTATCTAATTATTGAAGCGTATGTCAATTTATAAAATCACAGTAATTTATACTCGGATCAAAAAAAGTCATATTCTAATAAAAATGTTTTTGGACAGCGCTATTATTCCTTTAATTTCGCCGTCGTTATGAGCAAACTATTTAAGCAATCCAGTGATACGCAAAATGGACGTCTTTTTGAGACATGGTCATTTTCAAAATATAATTATATATATTTTGGGATTGGACTATTATTGATTATCATTGGATATTTTGTGATGGCAAGTGGTGAGGTTAATAGCTTTCAAAGTTTAACTTTAGCACCCATCATGCTTTTTGCAGGATATATTATTTTTATCCCTTTGGCACTTTTATATCGGGATAAAACGCCTATTTCATAATTTGTTGGGATCGTAGTTCAGTTGGTTACCCGCCTGAACAACGTAGTCGGGCAGGGAACGCTCTGCATACAGAAGAATGAAGCAAGATTGATTCGTAAATTCTTAAGCTTGCTTTTAGAAAATAAAGATTTTTGGGATCGTAGTTCAGTTGGTTAGAACGCCGGCCTGTCAAGCCGGAGGTCGCGAGTTCGAGTCTCGTCGGTCCCGCTAAGAGAAAATACCATTTGTCTCTGACGAAAAAACCCCGTTTCACGACGGGGTTTTTCTATTATTAGAAAGAGTCATTCTCAAACTATAATATTGCCAAGAATATCAAATCTTAATACCTAATATCCTTTAATACCTAAAAAGTGGACACGTTTATGGTGGACACACTTTCGACATGAATGTTTTTTTTCAATTCTTACTTATAATTATTACAAATTTTTCACTAACATTAGGAACATCTGATAGTTCATTAACAGAAGGTAGTGTATGAAAAAAAACAAATCAAATGATAACTCCAAAAAAATAGTAAAGATGGAAACATGCTCAACGGGGTGGTGGCACTTCCTTACACAAGAGGACATCGACAGGGAGCAATCACCGCTACAAGTGAAGCACAGAAAACTACGGAAAGCTACATGGGAGAGACTTTCAGCCGAAGATGGGAACTCTCAAAAATAAAGAATACGCCTGAATTTCAGGCAACACGTAGTCTCTTAGATATATTTAATCAGAAGGGGTTTTTCATTAACCCCGGCACAACAAAATCAGGTTTTGCTTTTAATGCCATGACATTACATGGGAGCATTTTTGTAAACACAGAAACCCAAGACTCGACTCACTCAATGTTGTTTTCTACTGGGCATGAATTAGTCCACAGATTACGGCAAGAACACCCCGATTTATACGATAAACTTTATGATGTTGTTGCAGAGGAAAGCAATAATCGTGATGGGATTTTAAGGAAGTATGCAGAAAGATATACAGAATTAAAAGGCAACAACGATAAAATCTTTGAGGAATTTGTCTCTGATGTCATGGGCGACGCTTTTAGGGATAAAGGATTTTGGCAGAAGGTTTATGCGAAATCGCCTGAATTATTCCAGAAATTAATAGATATTTTAGATAGTATTTTAAAACAATTACGTTTCAATGCGTCTGCTCACGGGATCCGTCATTTTATTAAAGATTTAGAGCGTGTTCACGAGGTTGCAAGTGATGTAATGGCAGAGTATGCCAAACGGCAGAATAAGGGCGTAGGCGGAGAGTTAGCCTTTCAAAAGAACCAAATTGAGCCAAATGCCATAGAAGAAGCAAAGTCTATTGAACTCATTAAAGACAAAGACGGCAATTTGCTTGCCCCGAATGGTGAGAAGTCTAATCTTGATGAGGAATTATGGCAAATTGTTAGAACGCCTACCTTTAAGAAATGGTTTGGGGATTGGGAGAAAGGACAACAAAAAGCCTTTTTAGATGGGGATCCGATTATTTCATTGAAGGGTGATGAGTTTCAAAAAATTGATGGAGAGTCTATTGTTCCAAGAGTGGCTAAATGGTATATGGAAGAATATGGAGGGAAGGTAACGAATAATACTATCGGAGAAGTCTTATTGGAAGAAAGGGGAGTAAAAGATTCATTAAGCCATGGATTAAGGAGAAAAAAAGCTGTTGCGTTCAAAGCAGTTCCAAGTATAATTAAAAATGGTGAAATAATCTCATCAAGAATTAATAATGATAGAAATAAAACGGATAGATATTTAATATCTGCACCCATTGAAATTGGAGGAGAAAAATACATATCGGTCGTTGTTGTCTTAAAGGATAAAAACACACAACGGTTTTACTTGCATGATGTTATACTAAAAAAACAGCTCCAAGCATCCTTAAAGACCGGTGCATTGACGAGTATTTCTACTCCGCAAACCGGAGATGCCGAAGCTGTTTCTTACGTAAAGTTACTGCAAAACATCTTATCCTTTCAAGGCAATTCTTCCAAAGTCGTAGATGCCAACGGTGAGCCGTTGGTGGTGTATCATGGAACACCAAGTTCATCAGATATTGAAATGTTCAAATTTGACCCAAAAGATACGGGCGAAGACGCAAGCGGTATTGGCTTCTATCTCACTTCGTCGCCATCAGAGGCGAGCGGATATGCAAAAGATAGACCCAGCCCGCAGAAACAAGGAGATAAAGAGTCCCCCGGCGTGTTGCCTTTATTTGTGAGGATTAATGACCCGATTAAGTTAGACATCAACAATCAGACCCTTAATGATCTTAAAATCACAACGGAGCAGGCATATCAACTAATAAAAAAATCACCTGACATTTATGATTATGACGATACTCCTTTATGGAATTTCATGGACTTAAACGGATATGATAAAATAGAAGATTGGATGATTCGTGAGATTGCTGATGGTTATAAAGACCATTATTGGGCGATTTATGGGGATTTTTACTCACAAGAACAGGGAGCGTTTACAACGGCGATATTAGATGTTCTTGGTTATGATGGGGTCGTTAAAGAAATTGAAGGGCGCAATCACTATGTAGCCTTTGAACCCACCCAAATAAAATCCATCTTCAATAAGGGGGGCTTTTCTCTTACAGACGATAGAATCTTAGAACAAAAGAAGACCCCTACCCCTACCTTCTTTTCCCAAGCCCAACGAGTTGTAGGCGATAAATTCCCAAATAAGATGGCATCCATGAGCCTTGTGAATTGGTTAAAGAAGAATCAAGTAAAGGAAGAAGAAATTTACTGGCTGGATATTAAGAGCTTAACCCAAGGCAAAAAGCACGTTACCCGTGAAGAATTATTAGATTGGATAAATGCCAACGAGGTAGTTGTAACGGATGTGATAAAAGGGGATCGGACCGTTCTTGATATTCTTGAAACAACAGACACCAACCACTCCGACTACCAACTCCCCGGCGGAGAAGATTACGGAGAATTGTTATTGACTTTGCCACAACAAAGAAAAGCCGGATTTATGGTAAGGTATAAAGGTTCTCCAAGTGGTGAGTTCGATACACGGCAGGAAGCAGAAGCGTATATTATAAAGGTGGCAGGGAAACACCCAACGGAAAGACAAAAATATAAAATTGAAGGAAGATTGTTTGAAAAAGGTGGTGTATTTACTTCCCCCCACTACGACGAAGCCAACATATTAGCCCACATCCGATTTAACACTCGACACGATTCAGACGGCAATAAAGTCTTATTCTTGGAAGAAATACAGAGCGATTGGCAGGCTAAAGGGCTGGACGAGGGGTTTCACCAGAAACCGGAATTAACGGACTGGGCAGAGATAAAAGACGACTCTGCAATTACGCCGGACGGGGCTTGGTATTCAACGTGGAATGAACATGGTTATATCATATTTAAGACAGATGATGGAAATTATAAAACAGCGGTTATAGCTGATGGCGCACCTGAGCATAATTCAGGTTATGTTACAAGAGGCACATTCAAAGACGTTGAACAATACATTTTACGAAGTTTAAAAAAGACTAAATCAGTCCCAAAAGCCCCATTTGTCAGCGATAAAAAAGGCGAAGCAAGCTCAGAGTGGATACGGCTGGTGATGAAAAGAATGTTGCGTTATGGCGCAGAAAACGGCTTTGATAAAATTTCATGGACAACAGGCGCACAGCAGATAGAACGGTGGAAGTCTAATCTCCGACAGAACGTAGATCAGATTCATTGGCAGAGATGGCCTCAGCATCCCCCACGACAAATAAACATCCGACCGGATGCCCCTCTCGCCCCTCAACTGCCAGCTGAAGAAGCAAAAAAATATACTGAAAAGTTTGTAAAAATTAACGGTCTAAAGAAAAAAGAAAGTGTATTCAACCAAACCATCCCATTAGAAGGCACAACCACCATAAACGGACAGAAAGTAACTTTAGACCGTTTACTTGGTAAAAGCATGGCGAATAAAATCCGTGAGAGCAAGGAGCAGAGGACAGGCACGTTTGAAGGGGATAACCTTACTATTGGCGGTGGAGTGCATAAATTTATCTACGACAGAGCCATTAAAGACATCCTTAATAAGATGGGAAAGAAATTTGGGGCGAAGGTTGGAGAGACGGATATAAATAAGCAGGCAAATGGATTATTATTTTATGATGTTGTAAGAGCCGATAATAACGACCCAACAATATGGGCATCGTTAGATAGCAAAGAAAAAGCCGAAGCCGAAGTCAAAAGATTGGAAGAAGACCCGAGTAAAAAATACAAAATAAATAGAGCCGTTTTAACCCAACCATCCATAGACATCACCCCTGAAATGCGAGAGTCCGTCATGCAGGGTCAACCGCAATTTCAGAGGAAGGGGAAAGAGAAGCCCTTTAGGTTCGATGAAAAAACAGGTGCATTACCAAAAGGGCTTTACACATCATTGCTAAAGATTGGCAATAAGAAGAATCGTCGCCATAAAGATTTTTGGGCAGGCAAAAGCGGAGATAATAAAGCATCAGACAGAGCCGTAGAAGATTTAGTTAAACCGGAAGCCATTGAATACGCTAAAACCTTTGGTAAAGATGCTATTTTTGTCCCCATAGTTTCTAAAGAAGGAACGGGCGAGAACCAAATACCGAACGCATTGGCGAATTTTCTTGCTTTAAAAACTGGAGCAATGTTAGATACCGATATTAAACATATAAATAAACCTGAACATACAGGAAAGAGCGTTATCCACAGAATAATGAATCCTTTAATTTTTGAAGGTAACGTCCAAAAAGGCGGTGAATATGTGTTGGTGGATGATACGGTTGCCACAGGCGGGTCATTGGCAGACTTGGGGCAATACCTTGAAGAAAACGGCGGGAAAGTGGTTGGGATTATGCCTTTGGTTAATGCGTCAAGAAGCGGTAATTTAACGCCAAGCAAGGAGCTATTGAATGAGTTACAAAAGAAATTCGGGAAAGAAATTGAGCAAGAGTTCGGAATCAAACTCGAAGCCCTTACCTACCCAGAAGCCTACGCCCTCAACAAATTCCAATCTATTGACAGCATCCGAAAGAGAGTCTCTTTGGAACGCAAGGATAAAAGCGATCAAAGAGCGTCCGGCACACTGGGGCAAAGTTCGGACAACCAGTCCAATTTAAACAACCCCCAATTCCAAAAAGCCGACCAAAACCGACCTGATTTTATCAATCATCATTTAGAGTCGGCACGTCAGGTAAAGAGGCTCTCGCTTCTTTAGACCATCTTCTTACTTCGGCGAGGTCATTAACAGGCTTAAAGAAATCTTTAAGGTCGTCCACGGTAAAACCGCCAGCAACCCAAGAGCCATCTACTAATTTACCGGCGAAGCCATCAGAACCTAAAACACCTATTCGGAAGAAGTTAGGGTCGGAGTCGATTGAAACTGAATCTGGTGAAGAAAGTGTCATAGATAGCGCGAAATTAATTGTAAAAAGTGATGCCCTTCAAGCTCCATAAATAAAATTGATACTTATTCATATGCTCTGTAATATCATCCAGCTAAAAGACCGTTCATTGAACAGAAAATATTCACGGTATATACATACCGTGAATCTCAGTAGAGCTTTGCAAGTGGGCAACTATGCCCCCTTGATAACGCTACCCTACTGGGATTAAATCGGAGCGGTCTTTTAGCGAATACCACTTGAGGCGTATCAAGGGGTCTTTTCGTTTATAAAGACTAAATACCCTCATATAATTGTTTTTGAAAGGGAATTGCAATGAGAAAAGTTCATGAAGAAAAAGTTAGATATTGGTTGCTCGGTATAATCTCTTTTTTTATTGCAATGATGTTTTATTGGGCAATTATTCTAACAGGAACGAATAAACTATTTTTATTTGTTTTTACTTGGGGGTTTTCTGTGTTGGCATTATCGAAGGTCTATTTTTTACCATATAAGACAAGGGAAATTCTTAAAAAGCATGAGTATTTACAAAAAGGGATATTAAACTTATCTCACCAAGATATTATATTGATTAACAAGAAAAAACGAGAAATTGAAAATTCTTTTGAATATTATGGTGGATTACTTGCTGTATTATTTCTTTTTGTTAGTGTTTCTATATTAGACCATTCTTCTCCGAAATTTAATTTAATCATCGACGCATTAATTTATATATTGATAGTTTTCGCTTTTTGGGTATTAATGGTTTGGATTCACCAACAATATAAAAAAATATTTAAAATTAAAATTGTTTGCAGTGAATCTGACCCATTATACCATACCGAAATGGTTATAGGGGATATTGAGATAGCAAATGATTTTGCAAATATTGCTCGATTTGAAAAAGATGTATCATCAAAGAATAAATTTAAACAATGTGTAATTGAAAAATATGGTGGAGACAATCCTTTCAAACATGATACAGAACATATTGATATTTATAAGGCTCTTGTAAAGGACAAAATTATTAATCCATGAAATAAAAGGAATCTGATAGAATAGAATATCTCAATAAACAAAAAAGCCTTGACTGATTGTACTTAACGGGGTCTCATTCCCCGAAGGTTGCAACCAATAAAGGCTTAATAGTGCTTAAAAAAGCCCAACAGCTAATTTCCAGAACCGCCGGGTATAACTCCCTTGGCTGGGAATCAACTGTTAAGGTTTTAGAAAGCTTAATAAGAAAATATCAATCAAAGCAAGATAAATCCCAATTCCAAAAAGCCGACCTGATTTTATTAATCAGATAGAAGATACAAGCTTTTTTGAGTAATTAATTAATATCCTTATATTCTGTATTCCTTATTCACGAATTATTGATAATATCCAATTATAGGTATGAGAATTTATGTTCGAACAAACTTTTAAAAATATTGATGACATTCTTTATAAAGACCCGGGATGTGATAGTGAACTTGACTATATCGGTCAAACATCGTGGATACTTTTCTTAAGATACCTTGATGAATTAGAGTTAGATAAACAAGACGAAGCGGAACTTAAAGGAAAGCCATACTCCTTTATCCTTGATGAAGAATACAGCTGGGGTAATTGGGCGATGCCTAAAAATGCCAATGGTGAGCTTGACCATCATAAAGCAATGACTGGTAAAGACTTGGTAGAGTTTGTCGATACCAAGCTCTTTCCTTATTTATCCAAGTTCAAAGAGAGCGCTGACAGCCCGAACACAATTGAATATAAGATTGGTGAAATCTTTTCAGAACTCAAGAACAAAATACAGGTGGGTTACAACCTCCGGGAAATCGTTGAGTTCGCAGATGGTTTGGTATTTCACTCTTCTAAAGAGAAACACGAACTCTCCCATCTCTATGAAGCCAAGATAAAGAACATGGGCAATGCAGGGCGTAACGGCGGGCAATATTACACCCCCAGACCGCTGATTCGTGCCATCGTGAATGTGGTGAATCCCCAAATTGGTGAAACGGTGTATGATGGTGCGGTTGGTTCGGCTGGCTTCCTGTGTGAAGCACATACCCATATGACCAAAGACAGGAATGCATTAAAGGTATCGGATTTGAAAACCCTGCAGGAAACCACTTTCTACGGTAAGGAAAAGAAGAATCTGGCATATATCATTGGTGTGATGAATATGATTCTGCACGGCATTGAAGCGCCCAATATCATTCATACCAATACCTTAAGTGAGAACATTCGAGATATTCAGGAAAAAGACCGACATCATGTGATTGTGGCGAATCCACCCTTTGGCGGTAAGGAGCGGAAGGAAGTTCAGCAGAATTTTGATATTAAGACAGGTGAAACAGCATTTCTGTTTCTACAGCACTTCATTAAGATTTTAAAAGCAGGTGGAAGGGCTGGTGTGGTGATTAAAAATACCTTCTTGAGTGGTACGGACAATGCATCTACATCATTGCGGAAGCACCTGCTGGAAACCTGTAACCTGCATACTATTTTGGATATGCCAGGTGGTACATTTCTGGGGGCAGGTGTAAAGACGGTGGTGCTGTTTTTTAATAAGGGTGAACCCACTAAGAATATCTGGTATTACCAGATGAATCCAGGCAGGAAAATGGGCAAAACCAACCCCTTGAATGATAAGGATATGGCAGAATTTATTGAACTGCAAAAGACCAAACCAGAGAGCGAAAAATCGTGGATGGTAAACATGGCGGATATAAACACCGATACTTACGATTTAAGCGTTAACAACCCCAACACGCCTGAAGAAGCCCCCCTGCGTAGCCCTGAAGAAATACTGACTGAAATGGAAACACTGGACAGCGAAAACAAAACCATTTTGGGAAGCATCAAAGGGTTGATATGATGGAGCTATTAAAGATAGAAGAATTTGCTCAAACAAAAGCTGGAGGAACACCTTCTACTACAGTTTCTGAATATTGGAAAAATGGAAACATACCTTGGCTAAACTCTGGTGCATTGAATCAAGGAGTTGTTAAATCAACTTCTAAATTCATTACTAAACTTGGATTAGAGGAAAGTTCAACAAAATTGATGCCGCCTGATACAATATTAATTGCATTAACTGGTGCAACTACCGGTGTAATTGGATATTTAACTTTCGAAGCCTGTGCAAATCAGTCAGTTGTAGGTATTCTTCCATCAAAAAGACATTTTCCAAATATAATTATATATATTTTGGGATTGGACTATTATTGATTATCATTGGATATTTTGTGATGGCAAGTGGTGAGGTTAATAGCTTTCAAAGTTTAACTTTAGCACCCATCATGCTTTTTGCAGGATATATTATTTTTATCCCTTTGGCACTTTTATATCGGGATAAAACGCCTATTTCATAATTTGTTGGGATCGTAGTTCAGTTGGTTACCCGCCTGAACAACGTAGTCGGGCAGGGAACGCTCTGCATACAGAAGAATGAAGCAAGATTGATTCGTAAATTCTTAAGCTTGCTTTTAGAAAATAAAGATTTTTGGGATCGTAGTTCAGTTGGTTAGAACGCCGGCCTGTCAAGCCGGAGGTCGCGAGTTCGAGTCTCGTCGGTCCCGCTCCTTATAAACCCCGTTTTCTCGTCGAGAACTCGGGGTTTTTCTTTGTCCATTTTCATCATTTCTATTTGGACAGAAATGGACAGAAATGGACAGAAATGGTCAGTTTTTCCACAACCACCGTTCATATACCGAACATTTTTTGATAAGGATACTCGCTGAACTCTGTTATACGAAAATTTATAATTGAACGTGTTATAATAATACTGGGGGCTGGAAACGGTACCTTTACTTGTGTCTTTTTTAATAAGAATTCAATACTCGATAAATAATAAATGGGCAACTAAATGGGTTAATTATAATTCATGGTTTTTCATCTAATGGTAAATAACCTGGCCACTTTAATGGCGATTGATACAACTCAGTAAAAAATGGAAAAATTCGAATTCCACATCAACGAACCCTATCGCCTAAATAAAACACACTGCTATAAGGAGGAATAGTTAAAGATATTTTTTTATTATTTATAACATAATTTCCACTTCCAAATAATAATTTGATTGAATTCATCTTTATCGGATGCTCAATATTTACTTGTTTTGAATCAGGGCTATTATTTATTCCAATGAGTATTGTTTCATCAAAATATTTTTTTAATATGACTAAAATGGGACCTTCATTTTTTATAATGACTTGGTCCCCCAATGCCAATGAAGGATACTTTTGTCTCAAAGCATTTAAGTCAGAAAAGATTTTCTTCAATTCAATTTGGTAATTATTCAAATCAAAATTCATCATTCGTCGATTTCCTGGGTCTCCCTCCCCCATCAACGCAATTTCTTCACCATAATAAATGATGGGAATTCCGGGTTGACTTAAATTAAACGCATGAAAATTAGCCAATTTTTTATAGGTAGATAATTGCTGAATTTCTCCCACAGGATTTTCAAAAGATCGGGCAATTCCATTATCGCTCATATTTATTTGTCCATCCGCATACCCCGCAAATCGAAATTGGTCATGACTGCTCGTAATATTTCCCATAAGATGAATTGGACCAAACGATTTCTGATTCTCCAAAATAATATTCTTTAAATCGGAAAAATTTGTATTGTCCGAACTAAACAAACTGCGGACATTAAAATAAATACTAAAATTAAATTGCGCATCCAATTCAGATGGATTTACATAGGACCCAATTAATGCGTCAGATCCAAATGTTTCCCCAATTTGATAAAATGACTTTTCTGGAAAAGCTTTTTGTATATTTTGTGCTAATGTCCGCCAAAAAATATGAGGCACATGCTTAACCGCATCTTGTCGAAATCCATCTAAGTTATATTCATCCATCCACCAAATCGCATCGGACACAATTTGATCTATCGCCTCAGGAGATGAGGAAAAATCAAAGGATGGAATAAATTCATCAAACCAAGTCGTCAATTGAGTTTCTTTACTCCAATTACGAATATTTTTTTCTCCGTTCGGTAAATCAACATCTCCAAACCAATCAGGATGCTCTTGATAATATTGATGGTCTTGATGAACATGATTTGAAACAAAATCTAACAAAACTTTTTGCTGAGAATTATGACTTAAAGAAATCAGGCGTTTCAAGGCTTCTGGTGTGCCATATCGAGCATCAATTTCTCGAGCCTTAATGGGCCAATACCCATGATAGCCAGAAAAAGAACGGTGAGGTTCAATCCATTCAATCCAACTACTATCAGGTTGAGTTTGCAAAGGGGAAATCCAAAGAGCAGACACATTTAAATCGTCAAAATACCCTTCTTCTATTTTTTGATTAATTCCCTGTAAATCACCCCCAAAAAAGTTTGCTAATGAATGAAGTTTTGGGTCTTTAATTGGATGATTGTTCTTTTCCTCTCCATCAAAAAATCGATCCACCATCACATTGTAAATCACAGAAAAATGCCAATCATCGATTTCAGTAGATAAGGGTTTTCCCTTGCGAAGTATCGTTTGGTTTTCTAAGAAGATTCGCTTTTTGGTATCCATACCAAAGATACGCAATAAGCCATTTCTCATATTGGCGATATTTATTCGCAACCCACCTTGAGGCAAAAAATCGATTATATCAGGATGTAACTTTGTATTATCTAAGGTAATAATCCATTCAACAGGCATTGCTCCATCTTCTGGCGGAATATAATCATAATACAACCAAGACCCTTTTTGTGTATTTTTTATTAAAATTCCTGGTTCCGATTCTTTCGCGCCACTTAAATCTAAAATAGAATTAAATCCTCCAATATTATTAGATATAAATACAGGATTGTTTGGATCAATTTTTTCAACACCATCAACCACAAATTTATATTCATGCTTTTTTGGATTTAAAAATACGGCACGTGAAAAGATATTTCCATTCTTATGTAAGGACAGGGAAGTTCGAGACCAATCATTGAACGGGCCCATCACTACCACCGATTTGGCTGAACTTGATTCATACGAGAATGTATGTTTTTCTCTTGAATTGCATTGAATATATATTTGAATTAATTGACCATTCACATTCATCGATATGGGAAATAAACCAGCATCCATCTGACGGGAATCAATATATAATTTTGGCGCATTAAATCTTATCCCATTTACTGAGTTCACTAGAGAAATACTTAAATTATTTCCTATATAATATTTTGACAAATCGATTTCTTGCAATTCACCCTCGTTTACTTTCAGGATAGGAATAGGATGAAGTAAAGTCTCTTCTTGGCGATTTTGACATGAAATATTGAGAAGAAAAAATAGTATAGGGAGAATCTTTTTTACACGAATCATAATGTGTAATTTAGTAACTCTTTTTAGAGTTAATAACAAATTATCGAATAACACTATGAAAAAAACAATCATATTACTGAGTCTCCTAACCTTAATGAGTTCCTGTATGAAACCTGATGATAAAAAAACAATCTTATCTTATGGTGCCTTCCTTCAAGATAAAGGGATTAATTTCAAACTGTTCGCACCGAATGCTTTAACCGTCCATCTTGTTATTTTTGATAAACCAGAAGCTGAATCTGGGACAGAATATGCCATGATGAAGTTCGATGCAGGTGATTGGTCGTATAAGCTGAAGAATGCAGGAATTGGAACAATGTACGGCTATCGATTATCTGGTCCATTGAACGATTCAAATGTTATTGTGGCTGACCCCTATTCAAAAGCGAGTATCACTCAAAATTCTTGGCGGCACATTGCAAAATCCCTTGTCATAAACGATGAATTCGATTGGCAAGGTGATACTTGGCTCAATATTCCCAAAAGTGATTTAATCATTTATGAAGCCCATGTGCGAGACATGACAATCCATCCAAGTTCAAATGCTTCTGCTTTAGGCTCTTACAAAGGATTTATTGAAAAAGGTCAAAAAGGTGGTATTGAACATTTAAAATCTTTAGGTGTTAATGCTGTCCAATTTCTACCCCTATGGGATTATGCAAATGTTGAGATTCCATACAAAAAAGAAGCAGGTGGTATGCTGAATGATTGGAATCCATACGAACGAAATCATTGGGGATATATGCCAACTTTTTATATGGCGCCCGAAAGTTATTACGCTTCAGACGGGACAAATAAACCGAATGAGTGGAATGGAAAACAAGGCTTAGCTGTAACTGAAATGAAAGAAATGGTTAAAGCTTTACACCATGAAAATATTTCAATCATTCTTGATGTGGTGGTTAATCATGTCTCAAATTATGATTGGCATCCCCTAAAGTATATTGATAAATCTATTTATTTTAAATTAGACGATGATGGGAATTATTTAAGTCAATGTTGTGGGAATATATTAGCAACGGACCAAAAACCCGTTCAAAACTATATTATTGAAAGTCTTAAGTATTGGATGACAGAATATCACATTGATGGATTTCGCTTTGACCAAGCCCACCTACTTTCATCAGAAACGGCTCAGATCATTATCAATGAACTTCGCTCTGTAAATCCGAATGTTATTATTTATGGTGAAGCTTGGGATAATCGAGAAAAGGAATTTTCACATTTAGACTGGGGTTCGTTTAATGCTCATTTTCGGGATGTTCTCCGGGGTGATTTACATCGTTTTGATGAAAAAGGATTTCTTTTTGGCGAATTTCGCCATAATGAAACGATAGAAAATGTGAAATCGCTCATTAACGGAACGCCAGATATTTATCAAAATCCTGAACATAGCATTAATTTTTTGGAAGTTCACGACGATTATTGTTTTAATGATTATTTACGCTTATCTCTTGGAATTAATCGTAAAGATGAGATAATTACCAATCCAATGGAACATATTCGACTCAATAAAAGACAGCTTCAAATGAATAAATTAGGGGTTTTTATTTTAATGACGAGTCAAGGAATTCCTTTAATACATCAAGGACAAGAATGGGCTCATTCTCAAATTATCGCCGAATCTGATGCACTGGACCTAGATATTGGAAAAATGGATAGAAACGCCTACAATAAAGATAATGAAACCAATTGGGTAAATTGGAATGGAAAAGAAATGAATGCCGAACTTTTTGCTTATTATCAGGGAATGATTGGCCTTCGAAATGGAATTCCTGAATTGCGAAATGCTAAGGATGCCGAAATTAATTTCCAAATTTTATCTGAAACAGCCTTAGCTTATTTTATTCAAAACAAAATTGCTATTTATATTAATGCTAATGCAAATCAATCTATTGCTATTGATTTACCTAAGGGTGAATGGTTATTGCTTGCTAATGGAGAATTGACCTCAAAATCTGGAATAAAGTCAGTAAAAGGTGAGCTCATTATACCACCCAGTTCAGGAATTATTTTAATTCAGAAATAACGATTTATTTCAAATATAGTATTTTTTGAGATATCAATTGTGTCTGAGTTTTAACCCTAACAATATATAATCCACTACTTAATTGACTCCCATTTTCTGATTTTCCATCCCAATTGAAACTCGTTTTTCCGGTAATATTTTGATTCAAACCAATTGATTTAACTTTTCGCCCCATAACATCATAAATATCGATCAACCCATCATTTTGTATTTTCCCTTCTAATTGAAATTGAATTTTACCATTAAATGGATTTGGAAAGGATTTTAGCGTTAAGAATTCTTTTGGCAAAGGTTCTGGTTTTACTGTTAATTGCCACTCATAATTTGTGAAAATAATAGCAGAATTAGGTGACATTGTATATTCTGGATAATAATCATTTTCTAAAAATATATCATTTTCAGGTTCAAATACATTGTACCAATTTCCCGTTGACAAAAATGGAATATTTTGAATTGTCCTCTCTAAACTAGAAAAATTGGCAATAACAATAACTTGGTCATTATTATTATTTGATGATTCATCTTTATATCCATAAACAATCACTCGTTCAGTAGTATAATTTTCTAATTCATAAAAAGTCCCTTTAGAAAATGCTGGATTTTCCGTTCTCAATTTTGCTAATTTTGAATAATAATCGAGATGGGATTGTCCTTCTTCTGTATTCAAAAGTGACCAGTCCATGGGACGATAGCCTAACTTTTCTTCATCCCAATTACCATTTCCATTATCATCTAGCCAGCCAGATTGAAATCCAATTTCCTGTCCTTGCCATATCATAGGAATGCCCTGAGCCGTAAAAAGTAATGTGGCATAAAATTTATCAATTTCTCTTGCATTGCTCAGTGGCTCTCCATGAAAAGCCACCATTTCCTGAATTAAAGATTGTTCGTCATGGGATACCATATATTTCACGGCCTGTGTTCGATTTGAATAAGGTGTTCCATTATTTGAATATTCATGAAGTCCAATAATTTGATGCATGGCAGATGAACTTGCTAAACTTGAAAAAATATGGTCTTTTAATTTGTCGTGAAAGCTATCATGCCAACTAGAAGTCAACATGGTATTTTCCACTAACCATGGGTCAGAAGGTAAATGTTCTGCAATTTGGTATACCGTAGAATCCATTTCATAAATGGCGTTTGTCCAAGCAATTAAACCATATTGAGGTACATTAAAGTCCCATCCAACATACCGAGTTGCATCAAATCGAAATCCGTCAATTCTATATTCTTCAAGCCAAATACGATGAACTTCATTGATATATTCAATGGTCTTTTCATTAAAATGATCAAAATCTAACATACCCCAAGTTCCTTCAGTTTCATTTGGGTTTAAATCATTCGAATTTTTAAAATAGGGATTTAAATTCGTATTGGGTTGAATTTTCCAGAGAGGTGTTGAGGAAGTGGCATGATTCCACACTAAATCTAAAATGATGGCTATCCCTCGTTGATGTGCTTCGTCAATTAAAATTTTAAACTCTTCTGGTGTGCCATAAGATGCTTCAACTGCTGACATTAGCTCTGGATTATATCCCCAGGACATATTTCCAGGGAATTCCGTAACAGGCATGAGTTCGATTGCATTTATCCCTACACTTTTTAAATAATCTAATTTAGCCACGACAGATTGAAATGACCCAAATCCGCTTCCATTTGCAGAAAAGTCATCAATATGCATTTCATAAATAATCAAAGTATCTAAATTAGGACGAACAAAATTATTCGATTGCCAAGTATAATCATCTGCTGTTGAAATTCCTCCACTCCCAATTTCAATTCGAGTTTTACCGTTTATTAATCGTCGAGTTAATGGGTCAGGCAATCTTACTCCATTCATTAATAAATATTCATATTCATAGGATCCATTCGGTAAATCAAGATCAATCCACCAAATATCTTCTTCATCGGTCGCTTTTTTCATGACAATGGCATTTGAAGCTGAGCCTGTTTCATCTGGTTCAGTTATGATTACCTGCATTACAGGTTGGCTTGGAGCAAATACAACTAGGACCATTTCACCATTCACAAAATTAGGTCCCTGCCTTAATCCTTCAGGCAATGGTTCTTCAATTACTGTTATGGATGGATAATCTAGAATTATATATTCTATTCCATTTATGACCGTTTTTATTTGAAATGCTTCAAATATTTGAATGGGCGGACTCAATTCAACATAAAATATATTGTCTTCATTTATATGTGTTAACCCATCTAAAGTATCATTACTTACTATATATGTTATGGATTCAACAGAATCTTGAGTAAATATGCCCACACTCATTCCATCAACCATCTCATTTGCATCTAAGTGTCTAACGGACTGAAAAAATAAGGGATCCGATACGTTTAAAATAGAATTTTCCCAGCCATCTGTGGTTATTTCAGGGTTTAACGGGTCAGGAATCCATTGTCCGCTCGAGCCAGATTCATTAAAATGAAAATGAAATTTATAATAATGTAACTCTCCAATATCCAAAGAATAAGTTCTTTTGAAAGCTTGAATATTTTCATCGTAAATTAACTGGCTAGGTGCTGTAGGACTTATTACTCCCCCAGAATTCGGTCCCCAATCATCCGCATCATCTGATGGCATGGTTCCAGGGACAAATACGCGAACGAATTCTTCTCCTGGCGATTGAATATATCGAAATGTTACATCAAGTGTTTGGGCCACAGCTAAGGAGAAGAGATAAAGCAAGAGGGTGCTGTTTTTTATCATTGCACTTTTACCTCTTTAGATAGATGCCTAAACCAAAACCAATATAATCCCACAGAAAGTAGAATAAACAAACCAAATAGATTAATCGCATTTGACCATTGTTTCATTACAATCATCATTCCAGTTAAGAATAAGACAACTTGCCACGGGACAGCAAAAAATATGGCAATCAAATCTCGATTGTTTTCCGCATTAATTTGCGTCATCGTATCTTTAGGGATTTCATTTCTAACTGAACCCCAAAATCCGAACGGACGGGTAGTTTTATAAAAATTTGACAATACGGCCTCTTCAGTCGCTGGTGTAAAATAAGTTCCTAAAATACACCCAACTAACGAAGCACCACTGGCAATAAGAAATGAATTATATTCTGCAATCGGTCCCCCAAAAGCTTTTGTCATGACTGCTGCAATTAATCCAACCACTGTCCCCATGGCAAACCCATATCCATTAAATCTCCACCAATACCAACGAATCACTTGCGGGATAAACATTCCAGCACCAATTCCCATAGTAATCCAGCCCCAAATTTCATTAATATTTGTAATCGTTAGGCTAAATAAAAGTGCAAGTAAAACAATCACTAAAGAGGCTAATCGACTTTGAAACATTAAAGATTTTTCGCTCGCATTAGGACGAAGATAAGTTTGATATAAATCTTTGACCCAATAAGCAGCTCCCGCATTTACCGTAGAATCAAATGTGGACATTGCGGCTGCCATGAGCCCTGCAATCAAAAATCCTTTTACCCCAACAGGAATATAATTCTTTATCACGGTTGGTAAGACAAGTTCAGGGTCGGCAATAACTGTTCCGGTTTCAATTCCATGATAAATGCCTAGCATGGCGAAAGATACAATTAATGGCCATCGAAAGGCTAAAAGGGCTGTCCAAAACAGGGATAATAATCCAGCTTCTCTATCACTTTTCGCAGCAAAATATCTTTGAATCATATACCCACCAGCACCACTGGCTCCTTCCAAAGTTACTTTGAATAGATAGAACATAATGGCAATACCAAATAGATTATAAATAGAAAATGTTGAACCTTCGGGCATATTCATCTCACTCGGCGGGGTTATTCGTGACCACTCCGCTAAGCTTGTTTTTATACTCATAAAGGAGCCATCAAACATGGGAACAGAGACGAAAAATTCATCAGGAAGTGTAACTGTTTTCATGGCTAATACTGAAATATAAATAATGACACCAAAAATGAATACGCCTTGAAAAACGTCAGTCCAAACCACGCCATATAATCCACTAGCAATCGTATAAGTCATGGCTAAAACAATCATAAGCATCGAAGCAAAAATTGGCTCAATCCCAAGAAAATCACCAACAAATTTCCCTGCTCCAATCACAAAATAAGTAACCATAGCAACCGTCATAATAATGGACGAAATCGCTGATATAATTCTTGCTATGTCCCCTTCTTTCCCTTTTCCAAAACGAAAATGCATCCACTCTGCTTGTGTCATCACCTGTGCGCGACGATTCCATTTTCCCATAAAAATCATCAAGAACGCCATAATCAAGGTAACACCACCACGAATTTCAATAAAAAACCCTTTGGTGCCTAAAGCATAAATAAATGCTGTATTTATCATCGTTCCTGCAATATCTGTATTAGAAGCCATTCCAGATGCTCCTAAAACCCACCATGGTAATTTTCGATTACCAAGAAAAAAAGAATCGATTCCTTGGGATGCTTTTTTTTGCATCACCAACCCGACAATGACAATCGCTAATAAATAAACAACGACGATGATATAATCAATTTGACTCATTTTTTACTCCTTGATAATATACTTTATTATATTCAGTAATCATTCGATGGGCTGTGAAATTTACACCCGTTTTAATGGATGCTTTCATTATGGAAATCCACTTAGAACGATTTTCATAAAATATCGGAATGACTTCATTCTCTAATACTCTATATAGATGTTTGGCATCATTTTCATCGTTCGGAATATTAGGATCTCCTACCGCCCAACCATTAATCCCATCTTCACATCCTTCAGCCCACCACCCATCTAAGACGGATAAGTTGGGAACGCCATTCAAAGTTGCCTTCATGCCACTCGTTCCAGATGCTTCGTTGGGACGCAAAGGTGTATTGAGCCAAACATCAACACCAGATGTTATCATTCGTCCTAACCACATATTATAATTTTCAAGAAAAACAATTTTTACTTTCCCAAACATCATTTTAGATTTTTCAACAATTTGGCGAATAAGCTCCTTTCCTTCCTTGTCATTAGGATGCGCTTTCCCTGAAAATATAATCTGGATTTCTTTTCGACCGATATATTCAAATTTTTCCATGTCATGAAATAAAAGTTGAGCTCGTTTATATGTCGCCGCACGACGCGCAAATCCAATGGTCAAAGTTTCTGCATCCAAAGTCTTTCCTAACTGAGAATTTACATAGCCCAATAGATAATTTTTCCGATTTTGATGTGCATCCATTAATACATTATCCGGAATTAAATCTATATCCAATAATGCTTTAGGATTTTTTCGCCAATCAGGAAAATATTCGTCAAATAATCTTTTGAAAGGACTCCCCATCCAATAGGAATGATGAACGCCATTGGTAATAGAGCCAATATTCATCCAAGGAAACTGCGCTTGAGCCACTTGTCCATGCAATGCTGAAACTCCATTCGCAGTCCGGCTAAAATATAATCCTAATTCTGTCATATGAAGCCTACCATCTTGAATTAAGGATGGGAGTTTTAAGTGCTCGGGTAATAATCCTTTTAATAATTTCCTAACTCGTGATTCTGCAAAATGATCATGTCCTGCAGATACTGGTGTGTGTGTTGTAAAATGGCACCTATCCTTTACTTTCTCAATATCACCTTGGTATTTCTCCAGAAGATGTAAAACTAAAAATGAACAATGTCCTTCATTCATGTGATATGTTTTAATTTTATCAAGCCCTAATTTTTGCAATAACTGAGCACCACCAAATCCTAAAATGGCTTCCTGAAGAATGCGATGATCTTTATCGCCAGAATATAACCGCTTTGTAATGATTCTATCATCTTCATAATTCTCTTCAAAATCTGTATCCAAAAAATAAATAGGAACACAATGTCCATCCTGCCCTTCATAATTAAATTGATAGACTTGTATCCATACATCTCGATCTCTTAAACGTAAGGTAAATGCTACATCTGTTTTTATTAACATGGGATGAGGATCAAATTGAGGATAGGTCTCGGATTGAATTCCTTCCTCATCAATGCGTTGTTTGTAATACCCTTCTCTATAAAGCAATGTGATTGCGCACATATTCAATCCCAAATCACCGGCTGCTTTGATATGGTCACCCGCTAAAACGCCAAGCCCACCACTATATGTTGGTAAACTTGATGAAATTCCAATTTCTGCCGAAAAATATGCAATATCTATTTTTGAATAATCTGACATTTAGAAAGTGATCCTATTTGTACTTAGCGTTAATTCTTTCATTTGCTTAATCATACTATGAGTTAACATTTTTTCTGTGAATCTCCATCTCCAATTTCCTTTGATAGTCCCTGGCGTATTCATGCGAGCAGATGAATCTAATCCCAAGATATCTTGCAATGGAACGATTACTATTTTCGCATCTGAATTATATGCAAAAGATATCATTTTCCAATGAAAATCATCTCGATTATCCCCAAAATTTTCTTGGAGAATGCTTAATTTAATGTCATTCTTTTCAGCTAAAGCAAAACGATCATACCAACCGATAATTGTATCATTATCATGGGTTCCTGTATAGACGACACTATTTCGAGGATATTGCTCGAATGTTGGGCTTATTTCTTTCTCAAGAGCTTCTTCCAATGTAAACTGAACAATTTCCATTCCTGGTATATTATACTTTTCTCTCAATACTTTTGCCAATTCGTTCGCTTCACCTAAATCTTCCGCAATGATAATTTTATCGTGGAAAGCTTGATGGATTTTCCTTAATAAATGCTCATTCGGACCTTTTATCCATTCCCCAGGTTTGGCTGTTTCTGCGTCAATTGGAATTTCCCAATATTTAACAAATCCATTAAAGTGGTCAATCCTCACTATATCTACCATTTCAAAAATTTTTCCTAAGCGCAATATCCACCACTGATAATCATCTTGTTTGTGCGCATCCCAATCATATAAAGGGTTTCCCCAAATTTGTCCAGTAAGTTGAAAATAATCGGGCGGACATCCGGCCTGGGCAACCATTTTTCCATCTTTATCTAACTTAAATAAATTTGGATTTGACCATACGTCAACACTATCATATGCAATATAAATAGGCACATCTCCAACAAGCTGTATTCCTTTTTTTCTTGCATATTTTTTTAATTGTCTCCATTGATTTTCAAAAAGATACTGTAATATTTTTGCATTTAGTATTTCGTATTCTAATTGAACTTCTGCCTTAATGAGTTCATCATTTTCACGAAAGGAAATGGGAGCAGTCCATTCACTCCAATCTTTATACCCTTGTTGGCTTTTGAGTGCAACAAATAGAGCATAATCGTTCAACCAATATTGGTTTTCATCACAATATGATTGAAATTCATTCAGATGTTTTGTCGATGCTTTATCAAAAAATTGACTCGCCACATCATCTAATACTTTCAGTCTTTCAGGAAGAATCTTATCATATTCCACTTGATGCTTTAGGCAATTTGAAAAATAGCTTAATTCATTTTCATCTAACAGACCATCTTTTATTAATAGATCAAAACTAATTAAACTCGGATTATTCGCAAAGGCTGAAATTGCCATATAGGGTGAAGCGCCAAGTCCTGTATCAACTGTTGGTAATATTTGCCACAAATTTTGTCCCATGGCTTCAAGAGAGTCAATGAAATCATATGCTTCTTGACCTATTTCTCCTATACCATATCGCCCTGGTAAAGAAGTTATATGTAGGAGTACACCATGTGTTTTAATTTTTTGCCTCATTTATTTTGCAATCTATTTATACAATTTTACCAATAGTTTAGATAAAATATTTTTTATCTGTTGAATAAGATTGGTAACTCTATTCAGAGTTACTATCCAAGTTAAATAAAATTAGATTGAAAAACTATAATGATTTTTGGCGAACTAATCGATAAGGTGATCTAAATTAAGATCAGGGTTTTTCAGGATTCTTTTTACAATGGGATTTGGATCAAATTTTAATCTTTGACCTGCTAAAGTTATATCTAAAACAATATGATTTGTTGCGATTTCAGTAATGGCTTCATTTTGTGTAAAAATAGAACGACAATCTTCAGTTTCTCGCGCACTTCCCATTACAGTAGATTTCTGATCAGTAACTAAAATTAACTTCGGCCGCCATACTTCTCTTAATTTTCTTTCATCTAATTCATAGCTAACTACATTATTAAATGATATATCTAACTTACAAAATGTAAATACTGTTAATTCGATTCCATTTTCTTCTGCTTTTTTCAATTCAGAGGAAAGCAGATTAATTTCTCGTTCCCATGCACTCAAAAAAAGTTTTTCTTTTGCATTCCCAATTAATTCTCGACATTTTGTAATCATATTTGAATGTCCATGTAAATGCCAAAAATCAAAAGCTTCTTCATCCGTTTCCATATTTTCTAATAAGGATTGTAGCTTTCCAACACGATCTTGATGAGTATGATTAAAATGTTCAATAAGAGATGATGGGGCCAAGGGAATATATTTTTTGGGGGAATCACCCACAGAATTAATTATTCCCAAATTTAATAATTTATTTAAAATGGGATAGATTGCTGAACGGGGAATTCCTGAAATTGATGATATTTCATACCCTGTTGCAGGGTTTGATTTTAATAATGTTATATAGGTTTTAGCTGCATTCGAAGAAAGGCCATATTCTTGAAGTATTTCGATGATTTCTTTCATAATTCCTAAAATTTCGTTTAATTAATTTAAGCGTAACTAGAATACGCGTTACTATTTTCTTTTTAAAATATCATCTTTTATTACCGAAATATCTAAGTAATTTGCCAATGTGTTGCACATTTATTTAAAGGGCATATCCCCATTATTATTCCTCTTTTCAATCAAAATAAATTTGCTGTATATTTCGACACTCATACATGAGTTACGACATTAAACATATCAAAAATTTTATATTTTCATTCCTTATCGCTTCATTCCTTAGCGCTGGAACAACAGGCAAAATATCGGGGTCTGTCTTAGGCAAAGAGACAGGGGAGCCACTAATTGGATGTAATATAATTGTGGAAAACCTTGGTTTAGGCGCCGCATCAAATATGGATGGTTCCTATTATATTCTAAACATTCCTCCCGGAACCTATGTAATAAAAGCATCTATGCTCGGGTATGGAATCCTGCGGCAAACAGAAGTATCAGTGGAAATTGATTTTACCACTGAAGTTGATTTTCACCTTTCCCAGGAAACATTACAAGGTCAAGAAGTAACGGTTATTGCCAAAAAGAAAATTATTCAAAAAGACTTAACTGCTTCCACATCTATTGTTACTGCCGATGACTTTGAAAAATTGCCGATAACAGAAATATCTGAAGCATTAGAACTACAAGCTGGATATGTAAACGGTCATTTGAGAGGAGGTCGTAGTGGCGAGGTTGCATATTGGATAGATGGTGTGCCTGTAACCGATGTCTATAATGGAGAAACGGTTGTGGATATTAATAAAAATTCCGTGAGTGAAATGCAAGTCATTTCAGGCGCATTTAATGCGGAATACGGTCAAGCTATGTCAGGAATCGTAAATATTGTTACTTTGGATGGGCAAGATGAATTTGGAGGAAGTTTGAGCCTTTATGCTGGAGATTTTCTATCTTCGCACCAAGGACTGTTTTGGAATATAAACGCCTTTAATCCGCTTACAACTCAAAATTATGAAGCAAATATTTATGGCAATATTCTTCCAGGTAAATTGTTTTTCCAAGGAAGTGCTAGACAAATCTATTACCAAGGACCCTATGAAGGGCATCGTATTTTTGATCCTGCTTCCTATTCCGTTTTACTCCAAGTTGAGAATGGACAATCTTTTCCCTATGTGCTTGGAAGTAATTACGAAATTGATTCTTTGCTTACCCAAAACTATCTTGAGTCTCAAGGATATTCCAGTCTGGATATTACCCAAAAAATCGATTCGACACTTCAAATCGTTCGCAATACTCATCAAGGTCACATTGGGAATGAGGCTTATGTACCAATGGAGTGGAATTTTAAAAAATATACTCAATTAAAATTAATTTATAAATTCTCACCTCTTTTAAAACTAAAATATAATATCTTAAGCGACCGAGTTACTTACCAAGATTATGACCGAGCTTACAAATTAAATCCGGATGGAAATCTCACAAGATATAGAATGGGCTTAACCCATCTTCTACAATTACATCATTCATTGAATGAACGGTCTTTTTATACACTCAGTTTTACCCATTTTAATAAATCGTATTTTCACGAAACTTATTCTGAAGAAGACCAGGGATTGCTTATTCACAGTGATTTTGGTGTTACGGAACCTTATAGTTTCAAAACAGGTGGAACCAATAATAACTTATTTTCAAGACAGACAAAAACGACAACTGCCAAATTTGATTTAACAAGTCAATACACCCATCGTCATTTAATGAAATTTGGATTTGAGTTCCGACAACATGATTTGCAATATGAGAATATTAATTTGCAAGCGCCTGAAAACAAGATTGCAATTAATCCTCTAATCGATGGTGGATATCTAATTAATCCACGTATTTTACCTGATTCAACAATCCATGCAAGTTCTTACGAGAACAGACCCTATGAAATGAGCACTTATATCCAAGATAAAATAGAATATGATGATTTAATCATTAATGCTGGTGTGCGTTTTGATTATTTTGACCCTAAAGTAAAAATCCCAATTGACCCGTCTGATCCTAGTATTTATAATCCAATCCGTCCTGAAAACAGATACCATGATTTGAATGAGAATGGTGTCCAAGATGATGGTGAACCTGCTGTTAATTTATTGGATCGCCAAGCTTATTGGTACAAAAATACAGATGCAAAATGGAAAATCAGTCCGCGGATTGGTTTTTCTTTTCCAATATCTGACCGAGGTGTATTCCATTTTTCTTATGGACATTTTTTCCAAATCCCACGTTTTGAATTATTATATCAAAACCCTGATTACGATTTAGGGCAAGGCACAGGAAATGTTGGTGTAGTTGGGAATCCAAATCTTCGTCCTGAAAAAACGATTAGTGGCGAATTGGGATTACAGCAACAACTAAATCATTTTATCACACTAGACATTACAGGGTATTTTCGAGATATTCGAGATTTAACAGGAACACGAGCAGAAGAAATCATTATATTTGGTGGCTCAGCAAAATATAGTCGATTCGAAAATTCAGATTTTGCATATATTCGAGGTATTGTTATGAATTTTAAAATTAACAACCTTTATGGCTGGAATGGTGATATTAATTATACATATCAAATTGCAAGAGGAACTGCATCTGATCCTGAACAAGCTCGTGCATCTATCACAGGAGGAAAATTGCCAGAAATTCATCTTATTCCTCTCAATTGGGATCAAACGCACACTTTGAGTTTAGCCATGATGTATTCACAAAAAATATGGGGCGGAAGTTTAATCGCTCAATTGGGTTCTGGTCTACCATATACGCCAGAATCAACGGATGACATAAGTACTCTTATTGTAAATTCTTCTCGAAAACCCATCACATGGAATGTGGATTTTAGAAGTTATTATCAAGTGAATATTTTCGGAGAATCATTAACGGTATTTTTCCGTGTAAAAAATCTTTTCGACCATTTGAATCATAATAATGTGTATAATGATTCAGGACGAGCAAACGAAACCGTTCAAATTACGCGCGCATTAAAAACAAACCCATCTGAGGCAATAAATAGCATTTCGGATTGGTTTAATAATGAAACTTTTTATTCTCAACCTAGACGAGTTGAACTTGGAATAAATTATGATTTTTAAACAAAAAATAAGTTCATATCAAACGCTACTTTTCCTATTCTTGAGCGGCTTCCTCTTCTCTCAACAATCATCTGGGCGAGAATATCGTAGAACGGGAATTCATAATGGTAATTTAGTTAGAACGGTCTTTGGCAACTGGGGTGTCGTTGGACAACCAGGTAGCAAAGGACCACGAGGAGCGTGGATTAACGACAACAATGGATATATTGGTGATGTGAGTCCGATAATCGGCGTAGAAGTCAGCGCGAATGATACCAGTGGAAATCCACTTACTTTTCATTCCGTGGTTGTAACCCCAGCAGACCGTCCAAACTTAGGTGGGTTTGAAGAATCACCTACTGGGAAGTTTTGGGGATTTGAGCCTGTTTCAGGCTATTTAAATGAGACGCAAGAACGGGTTGCCATCAGCACAGATCCAAATACATGGCCGCCATATTGGCCAGATAAATTGAATGAATCTGACGATTCAGGTTGGTCAGGAAAATGGAACGGTTATTTCGGGAAAGATATTCAAAATATTCAACAAGAAAGTTATTTTTTGATGGATGATAATAATGATGAAGAATTTAATCATTCACAATATAATAATTTAGGTGTTGCCTTTCATCCAGATAGTCTCAATTTGAGTCGAAATGGATTGGGATTGAAGATGGCTGTTCGTGGAATGCAATGGCAACAATTTTTGGCTCAAGATTGTATTTTTTGGGTTTACGAAGTAAAAAATGAAAGTACAACAGATTATAAGAAAGCTGTTTTTGGTATGTTAGTTGGTACCTATATCGGCGTTACTTCCACAGAAGATCGTGGCGAATATGATGATGATTGGTCTTTTTTTGATGTCAACGATGATATCACTTACACGGGTGATTTTGACAATGATGTGAGCCGAAATCCAAAATGGGATGGCGATGTTGGCATGGTGGGATATGCTTTTCTTGAGAGTCCTGGGAATCCTTTTGACGGTATTGATAACGATGGCGATTACCAAGAGCTTGAAGGTGCCCCTTTTGCTCCACTATTTGAAGAAAGTAATTTTGATTCTACCCTAATCAATGTTGGTCAAATAGTTATTTTAATCGACTCAGATTATCTACGAACTGAATATACTATCCCAGATTTAGATACGGTTGAAGTAATTACTGGAGGAGAAAAAATCCTAATAATTCCAGGAGAAACTTATCTTTCTGAGGGAAACCCAATTGAATTATCAAATAATATTGAAGGGGCGAATATAAATGCCTTCGACGGAATTGATAATGATTTGGATGGATTGATTGATGAAAATTATTTTCTCCATTATCGACAAAGACGTGTTGATCAGAATGGAACGATTCTCTTTGATATTATTAACCCACGTGCCTATATAGATTATATTTCGGGCTTAGGAATAGACAATCCTCTTATTGACGAAGCACGTGATGATAACATTGACAATGATGGCGATTGGGATATGGAATACGATGATATTGGAGCGGATGGCATCCCTGATACGCAAGATATTGGGGAGAATGATGGACAGCCAACCCATGGTGAACCAAATTTTGATGAAACTGATGTTGACGAGTCTGATCAAATTGGATTAACCAGCTTTGACTATTTTACACCAGCTGGTGATTATCCTATGAAACATGATGAGCAATTATGGGAAAAGCTTAAACCTGGTTTTTTTGATACACCCAGCTCAATTCAGAATGGCGTTCCCATTGCCGGGGAAGATGGTGATTTTATTTATGGATCTGGTTTTTTTCCACTCAGGGCAGGACAAACAGAACGTTTTAGTGTTGCACTCGTGTATGGCAAAGATTTAGAAGAACTCATCAATAATAAACGAACAGTTCAAAATATCTACAACAATAATTATCGTTTCCCCCCCCCGCCAATAAAGCCAACTCTGACGGCAGTGCCTGGCGACGAGAAAATAACACTTTACTGGGATCGTGTATCAGAAAGTAGTGTAGATCCTATTACCAAGGTGAAAGATTTTCAAGGATACAAACTTTATAGAGCCACAGATTATAATTTTAATGATGTTCGAAATGTCACAAATGCTCATGGAATTATTGAAGGTTATTCTCCCATCGCACAATTTGATTTGGATGATGAGATTGAAGGCTATTTTTATCCATCTAATATTTTATTCCAAGAAACACAAGGCTACAGTTATTATCTCGGTGGCAATTCAGGTCTGGTTCATAGTTTCATTGATGAAGATGTGGATAATGGACGAAATTATTACTATTCAATCGTGGCTTATGACCGTGGTGAGTCTGATATAGACATATTCCCTGCAGAAAATTCTAAATTTATTACTGTTTTACCCAGTGGCGAAATATTCACAGACAAGAATACAGCTGTTATCACACCCACGAGTCAAACAGCTGGCTATTCTTTAAATGATTCTATATTAATCTCAGCTGGAAATCAAAATATTGGAACAGGCCAAATTTCAATCGAAATTATGGATGAACAAAATTTAACAGGCTTCGCTTATCTGATTGATTTTTTAGATACTGTAACTGATAGTATTGATAATGATGGGGATTGGACAATCGATGATGATGCTAACGGTAATGGCGTTCCAGATAAAGGCGAAAACAATATAGATTATTTAGACGAGCAGGAATTTCCGGCCATCACAAGCTATTACAATGTACAAACCGTAACGCCTACTCAATTTATCTTTACCCCCGAGGATACTCTTTATACTGTTTTTCCCCATAAAAATATTTTGAATGATTCTTATTTTAGCCTAAAAAATAGTCATGGAGTTGAAATAGATTTTGATGACTATTATATCGATTTTGAAAATGGCAAACTACGTGCAACAAATTTAGAATCATTAGGGAATGATGAACATACCCTTATCTATAATTATTACCCAATTTATAAAAATCCATACATACATAATACGATTTGGACCAATCCTTCTGAAACACCTTATGTTCCCGAGGCAATAGATTCGGATATTTTTGATGGATTACGTATTCACTTTAATAATGATTGGACCATTCAGGCAGTCGATTCTTTGACCTATTGGTGGACAACTGAAAATGAGGCTTCTTGGAAAAAGAATGACGGAGATTCTACATATTTCTTTACTGTTGGTACGCAGGATTTTCCCTCTCTCAATCTATATGCACAGAAAAGTCCAAGTGATTATGTGATTGTTTTTTCGGATGACTTAGCTTTTGGTCTATCCGATAATTACCCTTTACCTAGCCCCGGGAACCCAACTAATTTTAGAGTTTTCAATCAAACATCAAATGAAACTGTAAATTATATGTTTGTTGATGGCGGAAGAACAGGCATCCTTGATAACTTGGATATTCTTTACTTTTTTGAAAAAGATAGTAATGACATCTATCATTACACTTGGTCTGTGACCTTTACATTGCGGCAATCACATGCTGATTCCTTGACCTTTAATTATGGCGATGGAGACTCTCTTTTTATTTCCATGGTAAAACCATTTAGAAAGGGAGATACTTTTACCTTTACCGCACCCCAACCACAGATAGATGAAACATTGGCTAAAAACAATATCAATAATGTGCGAGTGGTGCCAAATCCATATTTTTCTGCACATGAATTTGAGTCTCCCCTTCCACCAGGCATAGTAAGTGGTCGAGGTGAACGAAAAATCTTTTTTAAGAATGTTCCAAATGATGCCTTTATTCATATTTATTCTTCAAGAGGGCAACATATAAATACACTCAATCCAAATGAAAACATGTTTGATGGCACCATCACTTGGAATCTCAAAACAAAAGAAAATTTGAATATTGCGTATGGCGTTTATTTCTATGTAGTTGAGTCTGAAATGGGTGGACAATCTTCAGGGAAATTTGCGGTGATTAAATGAAGTATACCTATATCATTCGACTCTTAATATTTCTACAATTAATTTCTGCTCAAAGTAAAGTGGGCACTTCTGCGGCACCTTTTTTAGGGATTAATGTAGGGGCAAGTTCCGTGGGGCTAAGTGGTGCTATTACCTCTCATGCTTTTGATGCATCTGTCCTTTATATAAATCCTGGTGCGATTGCCCAATTAGATAATAGTCAAATATTACTCTCTAAAACAAATTGGATTGTAGATACACATATTAATTTTATTTCAAGCGTGTTTATTTTGAATTCACAAAGTGCAATGGGGTTTTTCATTAATCATTTAGATTATGGAAGTGAAGAGATAACAGATTTAAATAATCAGGATGGTACTGGCCTTTATTGGTCTGCATCAGATATTGTTACTGGTATTGCTTATGCACAAAACCTGACAGATCGTTTTTCCTTAGGCGGAACCTTAAAATATATTTATCAACGTATTCACAATGAAAGGGCAAGTGCGCTGGCGACAGATGTAGGTCTATTATATCGAACTACTAATGAAAAATTTAAAATCGGAATGAGCGTCTCTAATTGGGGCTCTGATATGGCGATGGATGGTAAAGATCTTTACAAAAAAATAGACTTAGACCCAAATCATGAAGGACATAATGAAACCTTAGTGGCAAAAATGAAAACAGATAATTGGCCACTTCCTCTCTTCTTTCGTGTGGGGCTTAGTAGCGATATAATTTCAAATCCTACATATAAGATGACCTTGCTAACAGATGCCTTTATTCCTAGTGATGATGTAGAAACGATTCATCTTGGATTGCAATCTTCATTTTCAGAAAGGGTTTTTTTGCGATGTGGCTATAGGAATCTTGGCAATCCCGATAGTATGGAAGGATTTACATTGGGCGTAGGAACAAAACTATTTACAGCAGGAATGGCTATCGGAATTAACTACTCAATCCAAGAATTTGGTTATTTTGGTCTTATTTCTCAAATCGATATTTCAATCGATTTTTAATTCACTCGATAACTAATTTCCTTTTTTACTGTTACTTTTTATATGTAAATTATTAGTGACTCATACATGAGTGACTAATATGAATCGTTCATTCGATTCGTAAATACAAACAAAAATAAGGGAGTACAGCAATGAAAAAAGCGTTAATACCATTCGTATTAATTTCAATGTCATTTCTATTTGCCGCGCAAGTCACATTTCAAGTGGATGCAACAGCAAATCCTAATGCCTATTCCAGTTTTGGCGTCAAAGGATCATGGGATGCTAGCGGTAATTTTGATTCAGGTTGGAGTGGTGGAACAACTGCCATGACTGATTCTGATGGTGATGGGATCTGGGAAGCAACAATTGCATTCGTAAGCGATGGTGGCACAAACACTTGGGAATGGGGAGTTGAAGGTGATGGAAATTGGATTGATGGAAATTGGCAATTTACTGTGGCGAACGATGATGCCCAGACCCTATCATTTACCTTACCTGCACCTGGTAGTACCAATATTACCTTTCGCGTAAATTCTTCTAGAGTCCATGGAATCGTTGATTCTACCTCTGGAGTCGATTTGCGTGGAACTGTAACCCAATGGGGAGCTGGAACAAATTTAGTGAGCGATGGTGGTGACTATTGGTCCTTAACCATTCAATTAGCACCTGGTGATTACGAATATAAGTACGGAGCACAAATCTTGAATTTGGATGGCACAACTTCTGACTATTGGGAAAATGATATTCCTGGCGCTGACTATCAAGGAAGCAATCGCTCTTTAACAGTCGGAAATGACGATATGGTTATTGATATGGATTATCTTGGAAGAGGTCCTGACAATAACAATCCTCCTTACACTCCAAGTGATTCCGTTGATGTATATTTTCGTATTAATATGAGCCAACATACCGATTTTGACCCTGGTACCCAATCGGTATATGTTGCAGGTTCATTTCAAGGATGGGATCCAGGTTCTTCTATGCTAACTCAAGAGGGAGATTCTGATTATTGGAATATACATATTCAGACACATGCTGCTAACCATGAATTCAAGTACACATTAGGTGCATGGGGAACAGATGAATCAAATAATCGAGCCCTTACTATCAATCAAGATACAACGATTCAATGGGTTTATTGGAACGATCAAGGTCCAGAGCCTTTTGCAAGTAATGCTACTCTAACACCATTTACGTTAACAACAGATCTTTCAAATGCCGTTGCCGGCAATGGATTTGTTTTAGGCGATACATTGATTGTAAAATATGGATATGGTGGTACAGCTGAATCGGTAACAATTGATACCTTAGCACAAGTTCCATTTCAATATACTTATTCATTGACTCTAGATGCCCTTCCTGTTGATTTGGAAGCTGGATTGTTTTATCAATATTATCGTATTAAAAATGGATCCGAATATCGCGAAACTTATTTCAATTTCGAACATGCTGGAAGTGATGTTAGTCTTGCAGAACGTAGGTTTCATACTCTATACGGTGCAAGCGATGCGAATGCCTATGCTGTAAATGACGAAGTGAATTCAAATGTTGATCGACGTAGAATGCCTATCTTTAGAAACACAGATCAAATTGGATCAGAATTAACTGTTACATACTCAGTTGATGTGCGTCCTGCTTATTATCAAGTCATGTCCGGCGATACGCTTTTTGATATTCAAGGGACAACACATGTGAATGATGCTGATAGCGTTTTGGGTTGGGGGCCATGGATTAATGGTCCTGGTTCTGAACCTTTGTCAGGCGACTCATGGACCACTTGGGGTGGCACTTTGTTTTCAACAACTGAAAAACAAATGCATGATGACGGCTTAAATGGTGATGCTGTGGCTGGTGACAGTGTTTACAGTATTCAAGTTACCTATGCAAGCACCGCAACGTTGGGACAAGAGTTTAAATTTGGCCTTAGAGGTGGAGATAATGAATCAGGCTATGGATTAAACCATATCGAGAATATTGATGTGTCAAATCCAACCATCGCATCGTATTGGGGATCTATTAATCCCTTTAAGTATAATGCTTGGGATTTTGATACAAATACCTCTAATCTTGCTATTGATGAGAATGAAACAGGCTTAACCCCTCTACGTTTCTCTCTTAGTGACAATTATCCGAATCCATTTAACCCAACAACTTCATTCACATTTACTTTACCCTTTGGTGCTGAAGTATCTTTGAATGTTTATAACTTACTGGGTGTGAAAGTTGCAACGGTTCACAATGGATATGCAAAACCTGGAACGTATGATGTCAAATGGAATGGAAAAGACATGACTGGAAATAAAGTAGCTAGCGGTGTTTATATCTATGAATTAGATGCTGGGGCATATTTTTACCAAACTAAAAAGATGACTTTGCTTAAATAGCATTTTCAATCTACATAATAAAAAGGGGAAGTTTATTGACTTCCCCTTTTTTGTTCTTAAAATAATTTAAGGGTCATGACTAGAATGCATAAGACAAAAGTCTGTAAGTTCTTATATGACAATGAGAAACAAGTATGTTAGGCGTTCCCATATTTCTGAGAAGAAATTTAGACAGTTGGTTAAGCTGTTTTCTTTGGATCTTGACGCCATTCAAATCAGTAAACTTTCCCATCTTAACCGGAATACTGTTAATCGCTATCTTAAGATTATTCGGACTAGAATTGCAGAACTTTGCGAGATTGAATCTCCCCTTAGCGGTGAGGTTGAAATAGATGAAAGTTACTTTGGTGCAAAAAGAGTCAAAGGCAAACGTGGCCGTGGTGCTAGCGGTAAAACAATTGTGTTTGGAATATTGAAACGGAAAGGTAAAGTTTATACTGAAATTGTCCCAAATGCTAGTCGGAAGACACTTCAGGATATCATTCGAGGGCGTGTAGATATGGAAACAGTTATTCATTCAGATGGCTGGAGAGGTTATAACGGTTTGGTAGATTTGGGATACAAAAAACATTTTAGAGTTCATCATGGGAAGAACGAATTTGCTAGAGGACGAGCACATATTAATGGGATTGAGAGCTTTTGGGGTTATGCCAAAACCAGGCTTTCTAAATATCGTGGAATCAATAAAAATGCGTTCTATTTTCATTTAAAAGAAAGTGAGTTTAGGTTCAATTACAGGCATGAAAATATCTACCAAATATTACTCGAAATCTTTCGAAATAAACCGCTAAACTAGTCATGACCCTAATTTAAATACAAAATGCAAATACAGTTAATTCAAATTTACTTTTTTAATTTTTCATATACCGAGTTTGTGGATGCATAAACTTGGTATAGACCTAGGTGGTACAAAAATAGAAGCTGTGCTTATCGATGAAGATGGCACTATCATCAAGAGGAAACGTGTCCCAACGAATAGAGAAAAAGGGTATGAAGCAATCATTGATAGTATTACCACATTGGGTAATGACTTATTACAAAATGCCCAAGATATCAAAAAAATTGGTATTGGAACACCTGGAGTCATTGACCCTTCAACAGGCGTAATGAAAAATAGCAACACACTCTGCCTTATTGGGAAACCTTTACAAACTGATTTAGAAAATAAGTTCAAACTCCCTGTTATACTTGAAAATGACGCAAATTGTTTTGCCCTCGCTGAAGCAACGCTAGGGGCAGGGAAAGATTTTGGTGTTGTTTTTGGTGTTATTATGGGAACAGGTGTGGGTGGTGGAGTCGTTTTGAATGGGAAACTACATCGTGGCCCCAACTTTACTGCTGGCGAATGGGGACATCACGTTTTATATCAAAATGGTCGAGATTGTTATTGTGGAAATCAAGGATGCACAGAAATGTATATCAGTGGTCCTGCTCTTACAAAAGAATGGAAAAGACTTTCGAATCATGATGAAACGGTTTCCACGATTATCAAAAATAAACTATATCTTAAATATCCAAAATGGAAAAATTATTTTATTTCAAATTTTGGAAAAGCATTGGCTCATATTATCGACATACTTGATCCAAACGCCATTATTATCGGTGGTGGCCTTTCTAATATTGATTTTTTATATACAGAAGGTGTTAAAGCTGTTTATAAATCAGCATTCGGTGACAATATAAATACACCAATTTTGAGGAATAAGTTAGGCGATTCTGCTGGCGTATTTGGAGCTGCCTTTTTATAAGGGGGTATAAAGAATTTTGTGTAAACGGTTAAAATGCTTAAGATAAAAACAAAGAAAGGAAAGCAAAATGACCAGAAAAGAAGAACTGCTAGACGAGTTATTAAAAGAGTGCAATAGCCCGGAAGATATTTTAGGTGAAGGCGGTCTTTTGAAACAGCTAACAAAATCATTAGTAGCGCGCGCCTTAGAAGGTGAGCTGACAGACCATTTAGGATATTCCAAACATTCTCCTATAGGTAAAACCACATCCAACTCAAGGAACGGAAAAACATCCAAAACGATTCGCGGTAAAAATGGAGAGATGACAATCGCCATTCCCCGAGATAGAGATGGGCAGTTTGAACCGCAACTGATTCCCAAACATCACAGACGATTTGATGGATTTGATGATAAAATCATCGCCATGTATTCTCGTGGTATGACCACCCGTGATATCCAAGCCCACCTAGAAGACATCTACGGTGTAGAAGTCTCTCCTACGTTTATTTCTACTGTTACAGATGCTGTTTTGGGTGAAGTGCGGGAATGGCAGAGCCGTCCACTAGATCCATTGTATCCGATTGTGTATTTAGATGCCATACGGATAAAAGGTAGACATGAAGGTCATATCATGAATAAAGCTGTCTATCTCGCTATTGGGATTAATACGGATGGTTTAAAAGAAGTCCTGGGGATGTGGATTTCAAAAGATGAAGGTGCTAAGTTCTGGCTTTCGGTTCTCAATGAGTTAAAGAACCGTGGTCTTGAAGATATATTCATTGCTTCAGTAGATGGCTTAAAGGGGGTTTCCTGATGCCATTGCAACTGTGTATCCAGATACACAAGTGCAGCTTTGTATTGTTCACATGGTTCGCAACAGTTTAAAATATGTTTCATGGAAGCAGCGAAAAGAGATGGCAACTGATTTAAAGACCATTTACCGGGCAAGCACCAGAGAAGAAGCTGATGATGCTTTAAAGACCTTTGCTGATAAGTGGGATAAGACTCACCCCAGGGTAAGTAAGTCATGGAGAGATAACTGGACAAATCTATCAACATTCTTTGATTATTCTAAAGATATCAGAAAAGTGATTTACACCACCAATGCCATAGAGTCTCTCAATATGAGTTTAAGAAAAGTCACAAAAACCAGGGGATCTTTTCCTAATGACGACGCCATCTTTAAAATCTTAGGGTCATGACTAGAATGCATAAGATAAAAGGCTGTAAGTTCTTATATGACAATGAGAAACAAGTATGCTAGGCGTTCTCATATTTCCGAGAAGAAACTTAGACAATTGGTTAAGCTGTTTTCGCTGGATCTTGACGCCAT
>Ga0209556_1000280_pt1 | contig 35643 bp, 40 predicted proteins | sample SaaInlV_150m_DNA_5_FD_184652 | JGI IMG/M metagenome (GOLD analysis project Ga0209556, IMG submission 184652) | Marine microbial communities from expanding oxygen minimum zones in the Saanich Inlet - SI037_S3LV_150m_DNA (SPAdes) (version 2) | ecosystem: Environmental > Aquatic > Marine >...
CTCCTGAAAGAAGGGATTTCCAATTATGGATCTTGAGTCCCTCTCGGTTGACCGGGCTTCGATACCTCTGCAAGTTTATTCAGTAATGACTGATATTTTTCAATTACTATTTTGGCAAATTAAAAATCTGATCTATCATTTTGATAACTTTTTGACAAAGCTTATAATCGTGCAAAATTGTTCCAGAAACATGGCAGAATCAGTACCAATCTCCGAAGCAAAAAAAATGCGAAGCGGAGTAAATGTTGAAGCTGAATTAATTAGCAAAACAGAGCCACGAACTGTGAATCTCAAAAATGGAGGAACAGTAGATGTATGTGACGCAGTAATAGCTAATGAAGACAAATCAGAAGAAAACAAAATGAAACTCACATTATGGGGAGATGACATCAAAGCCTATGATGTAGGAGATAACATAGTTATCGAAAACGGGTATACAAATGAATTCAAAGGTGAGGTTTCCTTAACAAAAGGCAAATTCGGCACCATGAAAAAAATATAGCCTAAAAATTTCTTTTATTATCTAAATTATTTTTCAAATCTACCAAAATTACCAGTACACCGATAATTGAAAATATTATTCCCAGAATAAGTAAAAATCCAGAAATAAGAAGAGACATCACCATATCCATCACCGGGGAATTAGGATTTGACAATGCGTCAGAATTTTCAGGATCCTCAGAAAACATTACAACGACATTAGCAGTTCGAGAACCAATATTTTTAATTTCAAAAGTTAAGCTGTCAGATTGTACAATTTCTAGCACTTCAAATAAAATTGGTTCAGATATAACTAATTCCCCATAATCATCTCCAAAAATATTTGAAATGTTAATTGATAATACATCCCCAGATTCATAATCAATGATTTGAATTCCCCAGAGCAATGGGGCATTATAGATAGATGCATCATACGACACGTATACAAATTCACCAGGCATGATTTGAATTTCAGTAGTTACCTCATCAAACATTTCTTCAAACATAGCAGCCATAGAAAGATCATTAGGACCAGTAATAGTTGAAGGTACAATAGAAGTAGCAATAGAAAGTGAAATTCCAATTAATACTAAACCAACAATTGTAATAAACAAACCACGTTTTTTCATTTCAAAAATCACAAAATTAATCCCACTTTTATATTATAGAACGGAGGAAAGGTCTAAGGAAAATTAACGTCTAGATTTCTTTTTAGCTGCAGTTTTCTTTGCTGGTTTTCTTTTTGATACTTTCTTTTTAGCTGCAGTTTTCTTTGCTGGTTTTCTTTTTGATACTTTCTTTTTAGCTGCAGTTTTCTTTGCTGGTTTTCTTTTTGATACTTTCTTTTTAGCTGCAGTTTTCTTTGCTGGTTTTCTTTTTGATACTTTCTTTTTAGCTGCAGTTTTCTTTGCTGGTTTTCTTTTTGATACTTTCTTTTTAGCTGCAGTTTTCTTTGCCAAAAATTCTTGGAATTTTGTAGTAGCTTTATCTAATAATTTTTTAGCAGATGCTTCAAGTCTAGTCTGTCTTTCCAACTCTTTAACAAACTTTTCAGCTGCCTTATGGCTAGTAGATAGAGTCTCACGTAGTGGAGGTTTTGATTTTACTTGTTTTTGTATTTTTGTGCTTATTTTTGATTTAACATCAGAATATTGTGCAACATCTAGTGCAATTTTCTTTGCAGTTTTTGTTCTATTTTTTATTTCATCAGTTAATTCTTGAATACGATTATTAATTGAATTTAATCTAAACTCAGAATTTTTTTTATCTTCAGGATTATCAGAGAATTCAATTTCTTGCTCAATTTGTTCTAATTCCTCTTTTTCTCTAGTAATTCTTTCCTCTGCAGATTTTACTAACCTATCAATACTATCTAATTGAGAAGTTTTTTGATTAAGAATGCCTGAAACATCACCAACATCTTCACGTTCTAATTCCATTTTTTTCTCAATAGAATGTAAACCAGAAGTAGAACGTCTTTCAATTGAACGTACTTCTTTGAGTTGTTTTTCAGCTCTTTTTTTGAGTTTTGTTGCCTCTTGTTTCTTTTGTCGTAATTGAATAACGAGTTTTTCTAATGATGCCAATAAGTTAATCAAGAGAAATGACTCGGTTAAGTTGTTAATATGATCATGATTTGACTTTCATGTTAAGAAAATTAACCATCATTGATCGCAAAAATCATTTTTTAAAAAATATTAATCAAGACAATACAAGAAAACTATGGATTTTCATCCAAAAGAATTACCAATATCAAAAACATATGATCTCAAAAATGAAAAAGATGTAGCAGAAGCAGTAGAAGATATGGTTAAGATAGGATTTGAAGGAAAAAATGATGGATTCAAGGTATTAATGCCAAAAGAATCAAAACTCGCTAAAAGAATAGGATACTCGGTCACAACAGGAATAACGCATGGACTCAGACAAGAAAACAAAAAAAGAGATGTAAAATACTGGACATACCATCATGATGCAGAACATTATGCAATTGTTCTAATTAGCAGTACCAGTTTATCAGAATTAGGTTTTTGATTTATCAAAAAATTTGTAAAGTTTTGTTCGCTTTGCCATTACACCTGCAAGCATAATTCCAATTATAGAACCACCAATTACATCCATAGGATAATGCTGTAAGACGTAGATTCTACTAAATGAAATCATTACAGGGTAAAGAAACATCAAATATGCACCTCTAGGAAATCGTTCAGAAAGAGCATATCCCAAAATTATTCCAAATATCATAGATCTTGCTGCATGTCCAGATGGATAAGAGGCGTTATGACCACCCTCACAAAATAAAGCAAAAGTATCTTTACTGATTGGTACAGGGAATGGGACCCCATCATACTCAAAATCAGGCCTGTCCCTATCAACACCACATTTGATATATCCAGTAAGCAATGTGGCAATTACAATCAAAATCATCAAAGTAATTCCTATTCTTCTAGTTTTACGAATTACTAACATTAGAATTCCAAATGCCAACATCCACAAAACTTCACCACTTTCAGTGACAGATTGCATGAAAAGATCAAATGTAGGATCTCCAACATGTTCAGAAAAATATAAGATTATATTTTGATCAAAGGTTTCAGTAATTCCAGAGTATACTATCGCAGTAATTATCAAAAAGAAAATAGTCAAGAGTACAAATGAACGTGACCTAATATCAAAAATCCAGTTTTGCAATTAATTAAACATCAAATACGTATCTTTTAATTTTTGTTAATCAATACATCGTAGAAATACAAATCATGATGACTAGAGATAGTTTATGAAAATAATTCTGATCGGCTTAAAGAATTTAACCAAGGGCATAATAGAAAAGTCGTGAAGGTACTCACACTAGATGATTTTGATCTTAAAGGTAAAACTGTTTTTTTGAGAGTTGATATGAATTGTCCAATTGATCCTGAAACAATGGAAATTTTGGGTACCAAAAGAATTGAAGAAGCAATTGAAACTCTGGAATCATTAAAGGATGCAAAAGTGGTAGTGGCATCTCACCAAGGAAGAGTAGGAAATCAAGATTATACAGGGATGGATAAACATGCAAAAGTTTTGGAAAAATTGATGAATAAGAAAATAAAATATGTTGAAGATACAATTGGTGAAGCTGCACAAAATGCAATTAAAAATTTAGAGAATGGAGACATTTTACTTTTAGATAATCTAAGATTATGTGCAGAAGAAAACTATGAGTTTACACCTGAAAATGCGGCAAAAACAATTATGGTATCTCGCTTATCCAAACTCTTTGATCTTTGTGTTTTAGATTCATTTCCAAGTGCACATAGATCACACCCATCAATTGTAGGGTTTCCTCAAGTTCTTCCAGCATGTGCAGGAAGAATTGTAGAAAGAGAAGTAAGAAATCTGGATGAGATAATGACAGTTGCCAAAGCACCTCATGTTATTGTTCTAGGAGGCTCCAAAGTACCAGATAGATTAGAAGCAATCAAAATGCTAATTCAAAACGGTCGTGCAGATCATGTTTTACTAACAGGGTTAATCGGAAATGTGTTTATGCGTGCTCAAGCACGAATAAAATCCCCATTAGGAATTAAAAGAGAAGAGGAAGTTGTAGCCAAAGCTCATACATTGATTGGAGAATATCCAGATGTATTTGCAACCCCAGTAGATATTGCTATTGACAAAGATGGAGAAAGAGTGGAGATGGATGTAAGAGAGATAGGCAAAGGAGACAAGATTTTTGATCTAGGTCCAAAAACAGTAGATTACTATTCAAAATTAATTTCAGGGGCAGGAACTGTATTCATTAGTGGACCTGCAGGATTTTTTGAAAAAGAAAATTTCAGTTATGGAACAAATGCTTTACTAAAAGCAGTTGCAAATTCAATGGCAACCACAATTGTCAGTGGAGGTCATTTGACTACGGCATTAAAACAGCAAGGGTTGGCAGATAAAATTAACCATATCAGTACAGCTGGAGGGGCATTAGTACTTTATTTGACAGGAGAAAAATTACCAATGATCAAAGCATTAGAAGATGCAGCAATAAAACACAAATCTAAATAGAAGATTTACAAGAACGGTTGGGACATTTTCTGTCTTCAGAAGAACCAAGAAAAATATCAAAATTACAAGAAGCACAATGGAGTTGTTCAATTGATTCAAATAGTTTCAACCATATGGTGGTGAAATTCTGTGCAATATTTCTTGCCATTCCAGAATCACAAATTTCATTGAAAAAAGATTCTAAATCATCTATTATCCATGAAGGATCAATATCGCCATTTTCTTTGATGATACCAAATATTTCATCGTTTGAAAAGCGCCCATCAACATTATTGAATTTTTCAAAAATTATTTTCCTTATTTGTAATTCAATTGGAGTTTTAGGAGTAAAATCACTCATTCTAATATAGATTAGATGCGTCTTCTTTTAATTGCTCCCTATCTTCGGATTCACTCATGTGGCTTCCAAGATAAGTGTAAAGGGCAGATTTGAGAACCTTTAATGATAAAAGAGCACATTTTATTCGAACTGCCTGTAAATGTTCAAGACCTAATTCGCTTAAGACATCATGTTTTTCAATTTTTCTGACATCATCAATGCTCTTCCCTTTTGTAATTTCAGTCAATACTGAAGAGCAAGCCATGCAAATTGCACATCCTTTGCCATGAAATTTGATATCAGTAACTTTGTTATCATCAATTTTCATATCAATGTCAATACTATCACCACATAATGGATTAGAATCATGAAAAGTAACATCATGGTTTTCAATTTCACCAAAATTGATTGGATTTCTTGAATAGTCTACAATCATTTCATGATAAATGTCAGCATTACTCATAATTTGAACACCTTTGCCACTTTATTTAATGAATTGATTAACACATCAATTTCTTCTTTAGTATTGTAAATGTAAAAACTAGCCCTAGATGTGGCTGCAACATCCAATCTTTCCATTAATACTTGTGCACAATGATGTCCAGAACGAACTGCGATTCCCTCCCCATCAATGATTTGAGCAACATCATGTGGATGTACATCAGCAAAATTAAATGAAATAACACCACCACGTTTTGAAATATCTTTAGTTCCATAGACATGCATGCCCTTGACTTGAGAGAATTTTTCAATTGCATATTTTGTTAATTCAATTTCATGTTCACGAATGTTATCCATTCCAATCTTTGTCAAATAGTCAATTGCAGCACCAAATCCTACCACATCAGCGATATTTGGAGTACCAGCTTCAAACTTGTAAGGTAAGTCATTCCAAGTAGTTTCATATTTGTGAACCTCTCTAATCATATCTCCCCCACCATGAAATGGACTCATAGTTTCAAGAACAGACTTTCTAACCCACAATACACCAATTCCAGTAGGCCCTAACATTTTATGGCCAGAAAATGCAAAAAAGTCACAACCTAATTCTTCTAAATCAACTTTCATGTGAGGAACTGCTTGTGCACCATCAATTAGAGTAAGAACACCTGCAGCCTTACATTTCTCAATTATTTTTTTAGCATCAGTAATAGTTCCCAAAACATTTGACATTAAACTAAATGTTACAAGTTTGACTTTACCAGTTGCAAGAATTTTATCAAGATCATCTAAAATTAATTCACCGTTATCATCCATTCCAATGTATTCTAATTTAGCATGTTTCTCTTGAGTAAGTAGTTGCCATGGAACAATGTTACTATGGTGTTCATATTCAGTTGTAACTATAATATCGCCTTCTTTGACATGAGTGCGCCCCCATGCATATGCAACTAGATTAATTGCCTCAGTTGTTCCACGAACAAAAATTATTTCTTGTCGATTTTTAACGTTAATGAAATTTGCAATTTTATCTCTAGCAGATTCATATGCCTCAGTTGCTTCTTCAGCCAAAGCATACACAGCTCTGTGAATGTTTGCATTATGATTTTGATAATAATCAGTGATTGCATCAATTACTTGGTTTGGTTTTTGAGTTGTAGATGCATTATCCAAGTAAACAAGAGGTTTGTTATCTCTAACAATTCGTTTTAGGATTGGGAAATCGTTTCTTATATTTTTAAATAAGGATTCTGTACTTTGCAATTATTAAATCTCCACATAAATTTCGTCGGCATCTATTTTAACATTATAGATGTTAAGAGGAGTTTCAGCAGGAAGATTTTGAGGTGTACCATTTACTAAATTAAAAACAGAAAGATGTAACGGGCATCTAACACCTTCATCACTTAGAAATCCAGTAGACAGATCAGCATCAGCATGAGTGCAAATTAAATCAGTTGCATGAATTTTGCCTTTTAGATTTGCTATGAGGAGTTTTTTACCTTCATGTACAAATCCAAAAAGTTGACCTTCTTTGACCTGCGCCATACTGCAAGCTTTAATCCATTCAGACAAAATATCACTTGTACTTGTAGTGTTGTTCGATTTCAGAGTCTTCGTTGTAACGAGTTTCCTCAATTTCAACAAACTTGGCTAGTTCCTTATCAGTGTTAATTGTAAGTTCTTTGTTATCCCATTTGGATTCAATTAGATATGCAATCCATGCTCTAACTTGAAAAGACATTTTTCTTGAAAGAGGCTCTAAGAAACCTTCAACAATTGTTCGTTCAGCTTCTTCTTTAGTAAGACATCTAGTTTTCAAATAGAATATTTGTTCTTCATCAATTTGGGCAACAGATGCAGAGTGGGTAGCTTTTACATCATTGGTAAAAATTTCTAATCCAGGAATAGCATCAGATTTTGCATCTTTATCCAAAAGAATTGAACGACCAGACAAAAATGAGTTTGACTTAGCAGCATTTTTTTGAATTCTAATCATTCCCTTGAAAAGAGATTTTGATTTATTTCTAAGAATAGATTTTTCAACGACTCTACCTTCAGTTGAAGGACTTTCATGATTAACATTAGTTTGAATGTCAAAAGATTGTTCATTATTTCCAAAAATTACTTCTGAATCATTAGATGATGCACCAGTGCCATTAAGGAAATATTCTATTTTATATCTAGACAGCATTGAACCAAATAAACCAGAATACCAATTGACTTTGGCATCTTGAGCTAAATCTGTTCTTCGTGTTGAAAAAGATACCGCATGTTGATCAATCATTTGTAGAGTTGTAACATCTAGTTGTGCATTTGCACCAAGAGATGTATTCATCAATTCCAGATAGGCTTGTTGAGTTTGAATACTTGGAGAATACAATTCCTGTACGATTGTTGCTTTACTACTTTCATCTGCAAAAATTATATTTCTTGAAATTGTAGAATGGCCATCTTCAGATAGACAAGTTAAGAAATGAATTGGTTTATCGACAATCAAATTACGTGGGATGTGAATGAATATGCCTGAATTAAAGGCTGCATTGTTTAGTGCAGTAAATCTATCTTCTTCAGATTTTGAAGCCTCTAGTGCTTTTTTTACTAGTTCAGAATTATTTTCTATAGCATCAGAAATTGAAGAAATTACTAATCCTTTTGATTTTAATTCATCAGGAAGATTGATTTTGTGAATATTTGTTCCAATTTGAATAATACATATTTCATTTTCTAGTTCACCTAATCGTTTTGTCAGGAAACTAGGAATGGTATCTGTAGTGGATGTGGAAAGAGATACTTTTTCTGGATCCATTTTTTTTGCATCAGTGTATTTATTATAAAGTGGGGATATTTCCATTGGCAAACGATCATAGACAGATAGTGAATTTTTTCTATAATCTTTTAGCCAATCAGGTTCATTTCTAGATGAAGAAATTTCATCAATGTGACTTGTGTTAAGTTTTGAAAGAAGTTCTTGAGACATGATTAATCGAAATTAGTTTTGGGAAATTTATCCCACTGAATCATCCATTTCTAGTTTAATGAGTCTATTTAATTCAACAGCATATTCCATTGGTAATTCTTTTGTGAATGGTTCCATGAAGCCATTAACAATTAGAGATAGTGATTCTTCTTCTGTAAATCCTCTAGTCATTAGATAGAAAATTTGTTCATCGCCTATTTTACCAACAGTTGCCTCGTGAGTAATTGTTGCGTCTTCTTGGTTAATTTCCATGTAAGGATAAGTATCAGTTTTTGATGTGTCATCTAATAGTAATGCATCACATCTTACAGTTGATTTTACACCAGTAGCACCCTTTGCCACATTTAGCATTCCTCGGTAAGTAGAACGCCCATCCAATCTGCTTACAGATTTTGATGTAACTTTAGAAGTAGTATTTGGTGCCAAGTGAACCATTTTTGCACCTGTATCTTGATGTTGTCCCTTACCAGCAAAAGCAATAGATAGTGTTTCCCCATATGCTCTTTCACCCATAAGATATACTCCAGGATATTTCATAGTTAATTTACTGCCAATGTTTCCATCAATCCATTCAACTGTTGCACCTTCATACGCATAAGCACGTTTAGTTACAAGATTGTAAACATCACTACTCCAATTTTGGATTGTAGTGTATCTTAATTTTGCATCTTTGTGTGCAACTAGTTCAACAACTGCAGAGTGGAGAGATTCAGAGGAATAAACAGGAGCAGTGCATCCTTCAATGTAATGTACCTCTGCACCTTCATCTACAATGATTAATGTTCTTTCAAATTGACCAATATTTTCTGCATTAATTCTAAAGTACGCTTGTAAAGGCATGTCAATGTGAACACCTTTTGGAACATAGATGAATGAACCACCACTCCAAACTGCACTGTTTAATGCTGCAAATTTGTTATCCTCTGGAGGAATAATTTTACCGAAATATTTTTTGAACAATTCGGGGTGATCAATTAAAGCTTGATCAGTATCTAAAAACAAAACACCTTGTTTTGCTAAATCTTCTCTTAAACTATGATAAACAACTTCAGACTCATATTGTGCACCAACTCCAGCCAAGAACTTTTTTTCGGCTTCTGGAATTCCAAGTTTGTCAAATGTTTTCTTGACATTATCTGGAACGTCATCCCAATTCTTCTCTACCTTATCAGATGCTTTTGCATAATAGTAAATATTTTGAAAATCAATAACACTTAGATCACCACCCCAAGTTGGCATTGGTTTTTTCATGAAAATTTCATAAGAACGTAATCTAAAATCCAACATCCATTGTGGTTCATTTTTCATTTTACTGATTTCAATAACAGTATCTTTTGTCAGACCTTTCTTACTAAGATGAACATACATCTCAGTTGAGTCTTTGAAATCATACTGGGAATAATCCATGTCAAGATTTTCAGTAGCCATGCAGAAAATAACCCCGTTATATTATAAATACATGAGGAAAGATAGGCATAGCTAAATAGCTTGAGCTAAAATTTTAAAACGCTAAACAAACTTGAGTGTAAAGTAGAGAATTGGAAAAAAAATCATTAGTTTCAGCTGTGAGTATTGGTAGTGTATGTATCGTAATTTGGATTTTATTTATGGCACCAAATCTAACATCATCTCCAGATATCTTAGAAATTACAGCACGTAATGTTGGAACAATTCAATTTGCAGATAATGTTGGTGATGAGTTATCAGTTCCAACAAAGATGGTTTTTGAGTGGAACAGGGAAGTTGTAGAAGAGAAAGGACCCAATGTAATTATTCATACAACATATCATTACAAAGACATACTCACCGATGAAACATTTTGGAAAACTATGCTTGATGAAGAAGTTATGAAATCATCTAGAGAATACATTGACAAACCAGGATATTTTATGTTCCCAAGTAACCTAGAGAAAAAAGATTATCACGTATATGATGTAGGAGGGACAGTGATGAAATATTCATTTGAAGGAGTAGAAGAAATCCAAGGAATTGAAGTATACAAATTTTCAGGAAAAGTAACATTTGATGTTTCAGATGTGTATCCAGAATTTACTGACCAAATTTTTGAAGAGTATTCTGCAATTAATTATATTGATCCAATTACAGGTATTGATATTTCATTTTCAGAAGAATTTACAGACTATGCAATAAGAGACGATAAAAAAATAGTAGTGTTACATGCAATAGATGAGTCTACATTATTTTCAGAGACAATGTTGGTAAACAATGTAAAACATATCCAAACATTATACTTTGTTTATTACAATCTTGTTCCAATTATTTTTGGAATAATTACAAGTAGTATTTTTATTGGAATATTTTTGCAAAATAGAATTAATGAAAAACGAAGAGAGTTGTTCGTTGTACAAAAAAATCTAGAAAAAGAACGTATCAAATCATTACAAGATCAATTAAAAAATGAGAAACTGACTGCCATAGGTCAACTTGCAGCTAGAATTTCACATGACTTGAAAAATCCACTTACAGTTCTACAAGGAAGTATATCACTTGCCAAGATAAAGCCGACAACTGATCTTAATGAAATGTCTAAAAGAAATGATAGAATGGAGAGAGCAGTATCACGTATGAGTCATCAAATTAACAATGTTTTAGATTTTGTCAAGATAAAAGAACCAGTCATAAATGAAGTTACAATATTATCTATAATTAATTCAACATTAGAACATTTAGAATTACCAGCAACAGTTACCATACAAAAAGAAGGGGTTGATTATACATTAGAGTGTGATTCAAATCTTCTTGAAATAGTTTTTGTAAATATCATTACCAATGCCATTCATGCAATGGATTCTTCTGGAATAATCACAGTACGTACTACAGAACAAGTAGATCATGTTACAGTTGAAATTGAAAATAATGGCCCTGAAATTCCTAAAGATATACTAGAGCATATCTTTGAGCCTCTATTTACAACTAAAATGACTGGGACAGGTTTAGGACTAGTTAGTTGTAATACAATCATCAAACAACACAAAGGTACAATCACTGCACACAACGATCCTACCAAATTTGTAATTAAAATCCCAAAATAATCAGATTAATTCAAAGCTGAAATATTTGCAGCTTCTCTTAATCCTGAAAGATATGCACCATTAACAGTTGCAAGATAATCAACATAGGTTGCCTCTCCTGCAAAAAATACTCTATTCATCACCGGTTTTGCCAGTGCAGTATAATCTGCTTCAGTTGCACCAACCCCTATGTAGGAATACGCTCCTCTAGCAAAAGGATCAGAGGACCATTTGGTCCTAACATAATCTGTTGGCTGTAAAGTTTCATCACCATACATTTTCTCAAGTATGCTCATGAGATCTGCAATAATTTCATCATCAGATAATTGTTCTAATTCACGTGTATGATCACCTACAGTGAATCCTAAAAGAATGGGCTTACCAAGTCCATTAAGATTAAAAATTTCCCACATTGGACTGCCATCAGGAGAAACATAATTCAATAAAGTTTCATCATCCCAGAACATATCATCAAAAAGAAGATATAGTTTATTCATTGCCCCCATTCCAATCCTGTCTATTGCTTTTTGTTTGTCTGCAGGTAAAGGAGGAGAAAATTCCACATCTCCAGATTTTAATACCCCCATTGGAAGTGTACTGATTGCATATTTTGAATTAAACTCTCCTTTGTCAGTAGTAACTGTAACACCTTGTTCATCATAGGTCACCTTAGAAACAACATGTTCTAATTTTATATTCAAATCATCATCAAGAGTATCATAAATTTGAACATAGCCTTCAGGAAAAATTACCTCTGAACCAATGATAGGTTTTCCAATGTCAGTCCACAATGATAAATCATATGCATCTGCAGATTCCTCATGTTCAAGGGCAGTGTTAATCATAAAACGTAATTGGTATTGTTGTTCAGTAGACAAATTTTTTAGTTTTACAAAACTGTCTTCAGCAGCCTTTACAGAAGAGTCCTGATTTGTTGTTTCAGCATATATCCATCTGTATTCCATAAATTCAGCATACATTGATTCAACTTCATAATATTCATCATCTTCAAGCCACTGACCATCAGCACCCAACAACACGCCACTATTCAAATCAGTTTCAAATAATTCAATTCCATTTTCTTCTGCAATTTGAGTAATGGGGTTATCAGGATTATTTCCATGAATCCATCCAGCACCCATATCAACTGGTATTCCTGCCTCATCCCAATACATAGTCCAAGTTCTACCGCCAGTTCTATCACGTGCCTCTAAAACCAAAACATCAAATCCTTCAGAATCTAGTTTGTCAGCTGCTGTAATTCCCGACATTCCAGCACCAATTACTATCACATCATAAATTTTGTCAGTCGAATCTTCAGCATTCATGCTTCCACCACGCATTGGAACTTGCGGAATTTCTCGTTCTATTGAAACAATTCCTTCTTTAATTAAAAATTGAATACCTTGTAGGAATGCAGTGTCATCTATTGTGCCATCTGCCCACCAACCTGCATTGTTTTTAATCCAAGAAGGAACTTCTTGAGATTCAGATGAAGATACAGTTTCAGTTGGAGGAATAGTCATTATTCCTTCTTTAATTAGAAATTGTATTCCTTGTAGGAATGCAGTGTCATCTATTGTGCCATCTGCCCACCAACCAGCATTGTTTTTAATCCAACCAGGAACTTCTTCAGCAGATACATTTTGATAAATACCAAATGAAATTAGTAATGCAATAATTACTAATCCAAAAACTACTTTAACCATACAAATATCCCCTCAAATCAGATCTTGTATTAATATTTAAGAATTTGAAAATGTATGAAATTTTGATATTCATTATGTAATATATTCATCAAAAATGCATAAAACTTTTGATAAAATCCTAATTTTACATAAAATCTCACATATGAAATAGTTTACAACAATTAGAGGTTTTTCAGAGTATCAAATGCACCTGCAACTGTATGAATTTCAGATACAACAAAAGGAACGTCAAATTTCTTTAATTCTTCAGATGTAAAAGTGCCAATGGAGATAAGAGAAATTTGGGAAAGATTGTTTTGCAGTTCTTCTTTAGAATAATCTTTTGACATAATTTCAAAGAATCCTCTAACAGAGGATGCACTAGTGAAGATTACACCATGTACTTTGTTTTGAGAAAATAATTCCCTAAATCCATTCCACTGTGTTGTGTCTTTGAAGGCACACACGTCATACAGGTGAAGTTCTACAACATCAATGCCAATTTTGTTTAGCAATTCTTTGAGAAAAGAGTTTGATGCACCACTGCGAGGAATAATTACTTTTTTTCCAACTGCATTGATTTGTGAGAATTCTTCTCCGACACCTATTGATGAGTGATTCTCAGGCTCATGGTTCACTTTAATTCCATAAGATTCCAGGGTTGTACTAGTTTTTGGACCAATTGACATTACAATTGTATTTGCAACAACTAGCTGTAATTGCTCAAACTTGCCAGTATTTTTTGCAGTATCAAATAATATCGTTACAGCCTTTGAGCTTAGAAAAACAGAATAATCAGGATTGGATACATTAACTAAATTTAAAAACTCATCAACAATTTTTTCACCTTTGCTGATTAATTCTATTGTAGGTAATGCAATTGGTGTTGCATTGTTTTGTTCTGCCAAGGAGATAAACTCTGCAGCATCATCTTTTGAGCGTGTAATTGCTATAGTTTTACCATCAAGCATTATTTCCAACCTATAATATCTGACAGATCAACAACTTTGCCAATTATAATATTTGTAGGAGGAGTAATTTTATTTTCTTTGACTTTTTTTGCAATGGTTGTAACGGTTCCTTTGATCATTTTTTGTTTAGGAGTAGTACCGTTTTGAATTACAGCCACAGGTGTTTTCTTATCTAGTCCACCTGCAATGAGTTGTTTGCAAATGACATCAATTCTAGATAACCCCATCATAATTACTATAGTATCAACTGATTTTGCCAATCGTTTCCATTTTACAATCTCATTTTTCTTTTCAGGGTCTTCGTGTCCAGTTACAAAAACTACAGATGAGGCATATTTTCTATGAGTTAAAGGAATTCCAGCATATGTTGCAGATCCTATTCCAGAAGTGATTCCAGGTACAATCTCATATTTTATTTTATGTTCTTTAAGAAATTCTGCCTCTTCACCACCACGTCCAAAGATTATTGGATCTCCACCCTTTAGTCTGACAACATTTTTTTTAGATTTTGCATGAATCACCATCAAATCATTAGTAGTGTTTTGATGAGTTGTATCATCACCTACGGCTCTACCAACATAGACTTTTTCAGTCTTTTTTGGAATCATTGAAATTATTTTCTTACTTACTAATCTATCATATAATACGACGTCTGCTTTTTGGAGTAATTCTACTGCACGTAGTGTGATTAATTTACTATCTCCAGGACCTGCTCCGACAAGATACACTTTACCACTCATGTTTTATTCCATTCCTCCACTTTTTCCCTCCAATTTAATGCAAGATCATTTACTCCTTTCTCGCATAATTCTTCGCCAGCACTTTTACCAATAGAATAAGGATCATTTTTGTCCCCAGTTGCAGTTACATGAATGGATTTTTTCCCATCAACAGAAAATGCAACTACATCAAGGGTTATTTCTGAACCATCAGATTTTGCATATGCACCAATTGGGAATCGACATCCAGAATCAACAAAATCAGATAATGCTCGTTCGGCCTCAATTTCTAATCGAGAAGTATGATCTTCAATTTTTTTTAACATTGAAATTGTTTGAGTATCATCTTCTCTAGTTACAATAGCAATTGCCCCCTGACCAGGAGAAGGTGAAAAATCAGTTATAGATAGTGGAGTGTACTTTACATCAACTCCTAATCGTGAAATTCCAGCTTGTGCTAATACAATACCATCATAATTTTCTCCAGATGCTTTTTTAATTCTAGTTTCTATATTCCCACGAATTGGTTTAACTGTTACATCAGGTCTCTTTCTACTCACTTGAACTGCACGACGCAAAGAACTAGTTCCAATTATTGAATCAGGTGCAATGTCATCTAGTGAAGAGTCATCTGAAGAAATAAAGACATCATTGACCACTTCACGTTTTGGAATACATGCCAATACAAGACCATCATCTAATTCAGAAGGAACGTCTTTGAGACTATGTACTGCAAAATCAACTTCTTTTTGGGCAACTGCTCTATCAATTTCTTTTTCAAAAATTCCTTTTTGATCAATTGTAAATAAAGGTCTAGTATCAGTATCGCCCTTTGTTGTTATGGTTTTAATTTCATATTCTGAATCAGGATTTACTTTTTTTAATTCTGAGATTACCCAGTTTGTCTGAGCTACAGATAATTGACTTCCTCGTGCACCAACTAGGTATTTCATTTTTTCACCGATTTTAGTGCAGTATGATATGCATCAAGTGTTTTGTTTAGATCAGATTCAGTATGAGCATCAGATAAGAATACGACTTCAAACTGGGAAGGTGCAATGAAAACGCCTTGCTTTAACAGAGATTGGAAAAGTTTATTGAATTTCTTTCCATTTGCATTTTTTGAGGTCTCATAATTTGTCACAGGCTTGTTTGTAAAGAAAATTTGAAACATGGATGCTGTGAAATTGATTTGATGTGGAATTTTCATATCAGTTGCCATATCATCAAGAGCTGTTGAGAATAACAAATTATATTTCTCAAGTTTTGAATAGAGTTTGTTTTTGAGTTTGTTTATAGTTTTAATTGAACTAATTGCAGCTGCTACAGATATAGGATTACCAGCAAAGGTACTTGCTTGATACACTTTACCTCCAGGTGAGAGTAAATCCATGATTTCTTTTTTACCGCCAACTGCTGCAATAGTAAATCCATTTGAAAGTGCTTTTGCCATCGTAGTGATATCAGGTTTAATTCCAAAATGTTCTTGTGCGCCACCGGGTGCAACTCTAAATCCAGTTACCACTTCATCAAAAATTAATGGAATGTTATTTTGTTTAGTGATTTTTCTCAAGTCATGTAAGAAATTCTTTTCAGGTAAAATTAATCCCATATTAGCTAGTATTGGTTCAACGATAACTCCAGCAATATCTTTATTTTTATTAATTGTTTTTTCTAAATCTTCAATGTTATTGTACTGAACTACCAAGGTATTTTTTGAGACTTCATCTAATCCACCATCAGAAACAGATATGCCATTATGTGCAGAACCAGATCCTGCTTTTACTAAAACAGAATCATGAGCCCCATGATAACATCCTTCAAATTTAATTATTTTTTTCTTTTTTGTATATCCACGTGCAAGTCTGATTGCAGTCATTGTAGCTTCACCGCCAGTGTTCATCAATCTTACTTTGTCAATAGATGGAAAATTACCAATGATTAGTTTTGATAATTCTATCTCAGATTCTGTTGGAGTGCAATACAGGGTACCGCGTGAGAGTTGCTTTGATACAGAATCAATGATTTCTTTTCTTCTGTGTCCTAAAAGTAACGCACCATAACCATTACAAAAATCAATTAATCGTTTATTGTCTGCATTCCAAATGTATGCCCCATTGGCTTTTTTTGTAAAAAATGGGTATGGCTCAAAATATCTAACAGGGCTATTGACTCCAGAAGGGATTACTTTTTTAGCACTATTGAATAATTTTTTAGAATTAGACATTAGTCATGTGTAATTTGGGTCATTATTATTCGTAATTTGAGGCCCTTTGGGCTCGAAATTTACCTCGAAATGCAAATGCTGCAATAATTGTTCCAATAAAGGGGGCACTCAGATAAATCCACAAATCACCCAAGGTACCAGATAACAGTGCAGGGGCAAGGGCTCTTGCAGGATTCATAGAAGCACCAGAAATAAAGGCTAAAAATAAAATATCCAATCCAACTATCCCGCCAATAGCTACACCACTAAATCCTCTTAGTCCTTTTGTGTATACAACATAAAAAATTACACCCATAAGCATTGCAGATGCTATAATTTCTACTGAGAATATCAAAAATATAGAGTAATCATAGTTTGGTGCATTGGCACCAATATTTGCAGCATCGCCAATAAACACTAAAATAAACATAGAACCTAAAAATGCACCAATAATTTCTGCTGTAAAATAATATACAACTTGAAGTTTTGTAATGTGGCCTGTAATGTAATAACCAATAGTTACTGCAGGATTAAAATGAGCTAGTGAAATTTTTCCAAAAGAGTACACTCCAATTAATAATGCAATAAATGGTGCAAGCGCAGCAAAAGGAATTCCCAATTCACCATTAAATAATTCAGCATCATAAACAATTGAACCAGTTGCAAAAACTACAAGAATAAAAGTTCCAATTAATTCCACAGCAAATATTTGTAAATTTGAATACGTCATGGTTAATCATTTAGAGAATCAATCAAAGTTAGAACTTTATTTTTAATTTGATCACGAATAATTCTTACTTGTTCTATTGGTTTTTCTTTAGGATCAGAAATATTCCAATCAAGTACATCATTTACAAACAATGCAGGACAGGATTCCTTATCCATGCAGCCCATGTTTACAGTTTTAAAAGAATCATCAGTCATGGAATCAGATAATTCTTTTGGGGACTGTATTGTTATATCAATATCAATTTCGTTCATCACTTGGATAACCAAAGGGTTTAGTTTAGAAGAAGGAGATGTTCCAGCACTTGTTACATTGAATTTATCTTTGCCATATTTTCTAAAAAATGCCTCAGCCATTTGACTACGACCTGCATTTTCCACACACACAAATAAGATATTTTTAGGCACAAATTAGCATAAATATTAGTTCATATAAATATAGATTGATATGAATGGGCTCAGTCTTTTAAAATGTATTTGTGATGAAACAAGATTTGAAATTTTAGAGTTATTACAAAAAGACAAAGAATTGTGCGTTAATGATTTTGTAGAGAAATTAAATAAAGATCAACCGCTAATGTCACATCATTTAAAGACATTAAAAAAATGCGGGATTGTTAAATCAAGGGATGAAGGTAAAAAAGCAATGTATTCAATATCAAATATGCAATTATCAGAACTAATATCAAATGTTACAAAAACAAGTAAGAAAATTCCAATTTTATGTAATGAAGATAATTGCTGTTAGAATTTTTCAGTTCTAACTACACCAATATCACTAACATAAAGAACTATAGCAAAGTTAGCAAACAGTGTTCTGGAGATTTCCTCAATTATGTCAGATAGTTTTTCTTCACGCATTATTACTTCAACTTTAACATTTTTTTCAGTTTGAAGTCCTTGTCCACGTAAACCACGTGCACCGTTTCCATCCACCTCATATGAGGTATAACCAGTGATTTCATGTTTTTTTAAAATTTCAATAATATTTTTTTGTGCAAGTATCTCACATGTGATTGTAAGTAATTTTACAGTGTAAAGTTTCATGTTAATCCATCAGAGATGTAATTGAATAAGTCTATCGATCCATCACCATGAACTAGAGTTGAAACAGCAAACATGATTGGAAGTAACACAATAATGTTGTAAGGGAATGTAATTCCTAATGCAGATGTGATGTAAAGACTAGGATTTGCTTGAGGTATTGCGTGTCGTAAAACAGCAGGTGCTGCAATAAATGAAGCACTAGCCAAAAGTAATCCAAACATAACTGCACCACCTAAACTTAATCCCATTACAGTTGCAACTAGTACGCCTATAATTCCATTAAATGTAGGCATGATTATAGAAAATGCAATAAGAAAAACACCTACTTTTTTAATATCACCTAACCTCTGTCCTGCAATTATTCCCATCTCAATCATAAAAATTACAATAGCTCCGGTAAACATTTCATCAAATACAATCTGGATTGAACCAAAACCATCTTCACCAATGATATAGCCTATCACAATACTTCCAAGTAAAATTACTATAGCTTTTCCAGTAACTGATTCATGTAATACTTGAGAGAGTTTTATTTTAGCTCCTTGAATGCCAGCATCAATATCAGAAGTATCATCATTTGTAAAAGACTGTTTTTTGACACGAATTTGTTTTGCAACTGCCATATTTGTTAAAAAGATTGCCAAGATGAATGCGACTGGTTCTAAGATTGCCAAGATAGCTGCCAAGTATCCTTCAGATGTCACACCTTGATTCTTGAGAAAAGATAAACCTACAGAGAAAGTTACAGCACCAACAGCACCATAAGTTGATGCTAATGCATAAGAATCAAAAATGTTGAATTTTCCTAATCGTCTTAAAATTTGATAATGATTCAAAGTAAACAACAATGAAAGACCAATTGCAACTAACATTGGAATTAACATATTTTCAAATCCAGTGTTTCTCATCTCTATTCCACCATGAAGTCCAATGGCTGCAAGAAGATAGATTGGTAAAAATTCAGAAATAGCCTCAGGGATTTTCAAATCAGATTTTATTCTAGCTGCAATTATTCCAAACAAGAAAAATAGAATTATCGGAGTAAGAAGATTAGATTGAATTAATTGTAATATGTCCATTTGAATAAATCAAAAAATTTTTGCTGGAATAAAAATCAAACAAACAGATGAATCAGATAAGTAAATCCAATTCCCATGGCAGCACTGCCAGGGATAGTAATTATCCATGAAAATACAATCTGTCTACTAACATTCCAACGAACAGCACGTTTTCTGCGTGCAGCACCTGCACCCATAATTGTGCCTGTAATTGCATGAGTAGTACTTGCAGGAATTCCAAATACTGCAAATACTGCAAGCATTAATCCACCACCAGTTTCTGCTGCAAATCCTTGGTATGGTTTGAGTTTGGTTATTTTTACTCCCAAAGTTTTGATGACTTTGTATCCACCAAAGAAAGTACCCAACCCCATTGCAGTAGCAGCAGCAAAAATTACCCATAGTGGCATTTCAAGTTCTGGAATCATTCCTGCAGAAAATAAAATTAAAACAATAATACCCATAGTTTTTTGCCCATCATTTGCACCATGAGTTAGAGCAAACCAAGCTGAAGAAATTATTTGTAATCTACCAAAAGTTTTGTTTACCACTGCAGGTTTGCGACTAGCAAATATTGTAATAATTAAACCAGTTAACAGTAGACCAACAATTACCCCGCCTATTGGTGCAATTACAATTCCTGCAAATACTTTTGTTAATCCACCATAAACTAATTTTTCAAATCCTAATCCCATAATTCCTGCACCCATAATTCCACCAACTAAAGAATGACTGTTAGAAATTGGTAATCCAAAGTAAGTACATAGAGTACTCCAACCTATTGCACCAGCCAAACCACCAATAATCATGTAAACTGTAATATCATCAGGGCTAACGATTCCTTTTGCAATAGTAGTTGCCACTGCAACACCAAAAACAAATGGTCCAATGAAATTCATAGCAGCAGATAATCCTACTGCATGAATTGGTTTTAGAACACGTGTTCCAATAACTGTAGCAACAGAATTTGCTGAATCATTAAAACCATTTACAAAATCAAAGATTAATGCAACAATAATTGCACCTATTGCTATCTCTATCATCTAATCATCTCAGGTATATTTTAAAACGATATCTTCAATGACATCTGCAACATCAACACATCTATCAGATGCAGTCTCCATTGTTTCATAGATATCCTTTAGCTTGATGATTTTGATTGCATCATCAGTTTCAAATAATTCTCGGATAGCTTCTCTATACAAATCATCTACAACGTGCTCAATATCACCAGTATTTCTACAATGTTGAATCATATCTTTAGGATTTTTAATTTTCTGTAATTTTGAAATCATGTATTGCACTTCTGTTGTAGCCTTGACTAGTTCATCTGCTATTTTCTCAGCATATGGAGGAGGAGTAGTGATTTTGTAGCTATACACTCTTGCTGCAATTCCATCCATGAAATCAATTACATCATCAATTTTTGATGCTATTCTTTGCATGTCTTCACGATCTAATGGAGTGATGAAGGTCTTGTTTAGTTCTGAAAAGATATCACGTGTTAAGACATCAGCCTCAGTTTCAAGTTCATGAATTTTTTGTACTTGTTCTGCATTGCTTAGGTCTGAGAATAAAACCACTACGGCTTCAGAGGTTTCAACTGCTTTTTTTGCTAAATTATCAAGAATCGTTAAGAGTTCTTTTTCATTGGATTTTATCCATGACAGCCATTGCCCCATGATTCATCACAGAGAGAATTAAAGATAAGGCTAGTGAACATATTGTATATTGTACTATATAGAAACAATTTCAAAAATAGATTTAGAATCGATCAGAAGTGTAGTGGATTAATACTAGTGAAATAAAAAGAAAAAAGAAAAGATTATTTTTTCATTGTAAATTCAGATGCCCATCGATCAGTATTTCTTAGATCATTGGTACTCTCTGTATTTGCTTGTTCAACACTAAACATTGTATCATATGCGGGATTATTTGGATGATATCCTTGACATTCAAGATCAAAGATATTCTCTAGTGCAAATTTGTTTTTGACATAGCTTTCTTCACTATGAGTATCTGTATCTACATCATAATTAGTCACTCTACAATTCACATAGTTGAATCCACGAATTACTTCCCCATCAGATACAATATCTACATCGACATCTACAAGAACTCTATTTTGAGTTCCAGCAGAATTTTGAAATTTAAGATTATTATCAACATAGTTGTAAAGTAATGGATAATCTCCAACTATTCCTCTTAATTCTAAAGTAGGATATGCTGCTTTTCTTGTAAACTCTGATGGAGTTTTTCCAGTAGATTTTGATTGTGTACTTCCAAAGGTGTATTCTGTTGCAGTAAGTACTTCACTTTGTTTAAACATTGAAAATTCTACAGTTTCAATACCATCTGCAAAAGTAAATGTTGTAAAAATATCTAATCCTTTGTCAGTATTTTGTATTGGTTCCAAATATTCATTTGAAATGTAATGTGATTTCCAGTTATTGCCTCCAAGTTCATCATAGTGTGGATTAACCGGAGATATTCCTGCACAAGTAAATCCAAACTGATTAACAATTACAAATCCACTCTTTCCAGTAAATCCCTCTTCCTTGTCTGTTTGAGTACTAATTTTAGCGTCATTTACAATACAATCTCTAAATTCAAGTCCCCTCAACACATCCTTACCATTAGTAAATTCTACTAGAGCATCAAAATCAAGATTAGAGGTTGAACCAATACCAGATATAACTCTAGAATTATCAATGGCACGATATAGCAATGGATAATAATCTAAAACACCTTCTACTGAAAATTCAGGAGTGTTTGGAGTTTCTTCATAAGCTGAAACTAGATTAAATACAGGAAATTCAATTTTTTCTACACCATCATCATAAAGAAATGTCACAGAAGTTCTCATTTCATTTGCAAAGATAAATCCAGATTCACCAAAATCAGTTAAAGATTCAGATGGTATTGAAAATATATTATTAGAATTTACTCCACTGCAGACAAAATCAATTTTATCAACAATTGCAAATCCTACCTCTTTGAAATAACTTTCATAATCATCAGAATCAAGTGTTTCAATTTGATAATTATCGACTCTACATGTATTGTAAACTAGAGAGATTACAGATTTATCATTTTTTATAAAATCTGCATTTACATCAAAATATTTTAATTGATAATCAAATGCATCATTTGAAAAACGATACTTGTATGCCTCATCCATTACTTCATGCAATAGTGGAGATTTAGTTACAACACCTTCTACTGAAAATGAAACTCCATTATTATCTGCAAAATTTTCATTCATTTCAAAAACAGGAAACTCATATGTTTCAACACCGTCTCTGAATGTAAATGTGAGAACAGGAGTAATATCACCAATCATGTTGTATCCTTTATCTTCTTCAGCAAATACATTTGAAGAATTAAATGAAACCAAAGATAGTAATGCAACAATACTAAATGTTGTAATGTTTTTTATATTTTTTAAAGTCATTAAATTTCAAGAGAGATATTTTACCTATAAGCTAAATGATGGTTCTCTATCAATAGAACATAGTAATAGATAGAAGAGTATATTCTATATAGAAAAAATAATTTGTTAAAACATAAATCTAGAGTTATCTGAATTATTATTCACAATTAACAATTAGATCATTTGAGGAATCATAGCAATTATCATTTTCAGAACCACCATCAATCACATCCATTCCAGATTGACCATAAATTACATCATATCCAGATTGTCCTTTGAGGATATCATTTCCAGCATCACCAGTGATTGTATCATATCCATTATTTCCATAAATAATATCATCACCATCACCACCAAAAATACAGTCATTTCCATCCAACCCACTTAGAATATCATTACCAGCAAATCCAAATATCAAATCATCAGAGGATGTACCCTGAAGAATATCATCATTAATTGTGCCTGTAATTAGGTTATAATCAGAATAAACATTTCCACATGCGTTTACTGTAATAGTTTGGAATGCTTCAGCAGTATTTCCAGCATTATCAAATGCAATCCATGTGACTTTGTTGACACCCAAAGAAAATGATTCAGGAGCATTATTCAAAATTGCTTTTATTCCACTATCAGAATCAGATGCAATTGCATCACCAATAGAAACTACAGTGTAAAGATTAGTTGCATCTAAAATTAAATCACTAGGAGCCATTATAGTAGGATCAATTACATCAGATGAAAAATCTTCAATGATTTCAGGAGCAATAATTTCAATCTCTTCAACAATTGATGGCTCTACATAAAATGGGGTTTCAAAAGAGTATATTTTATGAGAGGCAGAATCAACAATTAACAATTCTCCATTAACTCCTAATGCAACATCAGTAAGAGTTGTGAATGTTTGTTGATATGGTCCAAGTCGTTCAAAAATATTTAAAGATAAATCACCATCTTGTTCAAGATGTAAAATTTTGTTATTTGCAGAATTTACAATAAACATTTTCCCTTCAGAATCAACAGTTATCCCTTCAGGAGAAAAAACATAATTCATACCACGAAAAGGCATAGACTTTATCAAGTAACCATTAGAATCAAATTTTTCGACCTTACGATTTCCTTTATCTGTAACATAGATATCATCATTATCATCAATATCAATTCCTATAGCAGTAAGAAATTGACCAGTACCCATCCCACTAGAACCAAATGATAAAACAAAATCCCCATCAGAAGTAAATTTTTGAATTCTTTGATTTCCAGTATCTACAACATAAACATAGTTATCAGAATCAACGGCTATGCCGTATGGGTATTTGAATTCACCATTATGGGTGCCATAACTTCCCCATTGGGCAACAAAAGTTCCATCAAGTAAGAATTTCTGAATTGTATGTAAATCATGGTCTGCAACATAAACAAAATCATCATGTACTGTAATTCCAGAAGGATAATGAAATTCACCATCCAAATAACCGCTTCCACCCCAAGTAGAAACAAACTCCCCACTACTAGAAAATATTTGGACTCGTTTATTTCCCAAATCAGTCACATAGGAATTTCCAGCATCATCCACTGCAATAAATTGGGGATATGAAAAATGACCAGGAGTCATAATTCCAAATTCACCAAATTCAGAAAGAGGATCATAATCTCCAAGTGCAAAAGAAGATTGAACAGTAGAAATTGATAGTAAGACTAGAGATAGGGTCAAAACAACAGGCAGAATACTTGACAACAGATGGTCATTTCAGAATTTTGGTTTGATTATCAAAGTTAACAATTGTTAGATTTTTTGTCAACTTTATCTCAAAATGGTTTGTTTACTTCACGCGTAAACACATAGCTTGCAAGCCCAATCATCACAAGTACAAATGCGATTAGCACTCCAAGACTAAGTAAAATCGGAATACCACCCTCAGAAACACCAGTCATTAATTCTCTCACCAACAAAATGGTGTAAGTGACCGGATTTAGTTTTGCAATAACTGCAAGCCAGTTAGGTAGTAATTCCAATGGGAATAATGCAGGACTCAGCATAAACAGAGGCATTCCAAGAAAATTTATCATTCCCCAAAAGGTTTCTTGAGACTTTGCAGTAGCTGCAATCATTACAGAAATACCTGAAAAACCTAAAGAGAATAAAATAACAATTACCATAATTGGTGCAATCATTATAGGGTTAGGAAATCTAACACCAATTGCTAAAGCAATTCCAATAATCAAACTAGCTTGCAAAGCTGCAATCAAAGAAATTGCAGACATTTTTCCCAAAGCAATAGAAGAGCGAGAAATTGGAGACGTCAAAGCTTTGTTCATAAAACCATAACGTCTATCCCACAACGTATTGACACCACCAAAAATACTAGTAAAAATTGCAGTAAGGATTATCACTCCTGGTGCCATAAATTCAATATACTCCCCTGCAAATCCAACTGACTGGATTAATGGTTGAGTTCCTGAAAAAATATTTCCAACAACAATGATCCAAATTGCAGGTTGAATTAATCTAATTAAAACACCACTGCGTGATTTTTTGTATCTCTTTAATTCCCTCCAAAAAACAGTATAAGTGTCATACAACAAAGTGTTCATGAACGCAACCCCTTCATTTTTGCATGTTCACGTTTTCTGTTGAATCCAGAATCATCATCACGAATTTCATGTCCAGTGTAAGAAAGAAAAACATCATCAAGTGTTGGGCGTGTTAAAGAAATTGTAGTAATTTTAACATCAAGTTCAGAAGAAATTTGAAAAATTTTTGGAATAACTTGGGTTCCATTAGATACAAAGAGAGTTAATTTAGTTCCATCTTCAGTGATAGTTTTAACAAATTCAATTTCTTTAAGTTTAGGTAAGAAAGAATCATGAATTTTATTTTCATCCAAGATAATTGAAATAACTTCATTTCCCATTGCATTTTTCAAATTTTCAGGAGAATCAATGACTTGTATTTTTCCACCATCAATAATTCCCACTCGATCACAAAGTCTATCAGCTTCTTCCATATAGTGAGTTGAGAGAAATATAGTCATGTTAAATTCAATATGGATTTTTTTGATATATTCCCAAATCTTTCGACGAGTCTGAATATCCAAACCAACTGTAGGCTCGTCAAGAAACAATACTTTTGGCCTATGCAATAAGCCTCCAGCTATGTCTAATCGTTTTCTCATACCACCAGAATAAGTTACAACAGATTCATTTTGTTTATCAGATAATTCAATGAGTTCTAAAATATCATCAATTCTTTTGTTAATTTCTTTTTTTGGAATATGATTTAATTTTGCTTGTAATAGTAAATTCTCACGTCCAGTAAGATATTCATCAACTGTTGTTTCTTGTTGAACATATCCAATATTTTCTCGTACTTTTTTTGCATCATTCATCACATCAAACTCAGAAATCAAAGCTTGTCCAGATGTAGGTTTTAACAAAGTAGTAAGAATCATCATAGTGGTACTCTTTCCAGCTCCGTTAGGACCCAAAAATCCAAAAATTTCACCAGTTTTTACTGAAAAAGAAATATCATTTACAGCAATTACATTTCCAAATGATTTAGTCAAAGATTTTGTTTCTACAGAATACAACAATTTGATCGCATGTTTCAATTATAAATTGCTAAGTATTCAATTGATCCTCATAAAAAATTTAAAGAAGTGATTTAAAATCATAACATGAATGGATTATGTCAAAAATGTCACTCATCAAATGTAGAGATAACAGTTCAAGAAGGAATTCCAGTATGTGGAAAATGTTCTAAAAAAACAGAATAAAAAATCTTATTTTAAAAAAAGAAAATTAAGAGAAGTTATTCAATATTTTTGAATTCTTCTTTAGTCATTTTTAAAATGACTTTTTCACCTACTCCCCAAATATCATATTTGGATAGTATTTTTGAATGCATTAACCCGTCACTGACTTCAATTGATTCCAATTCCTTGGTTTCAGGATTTTTGTGTAATCGTTTCACTTTGCCAATTTTATTACAATCCGTATCAACTACTGGAATTCCGGTTCTAACTGGAGGTCTACTAAGAAGCAATGTTTTTTCAGAAAATTTATCAATATAATCTTCTGAAAGAAAATAATCTTTATTGAATCCTTGATGAACGGTTACGCCAGATACGGTAAGAGTGTCTTGGTTAATGTGAATGTGTTTGACTTTACCATATTGAATTCCTTCTCGATCAATGACTTTTTTCCCAGTAAAGGTGTCTGCAGTAGATATGTTATCAGGCATACCTTCTAGTTTTGTTGACATGGTACCAAATGATGAGATTTACTTATCACACCAAATATCAGAAATTTCTATCAATGGGGTTAAATTACTTGACTGAGGAAAAATCACGCATGAGTATAACTGAAGAAAGATTTAGACCAATCCTAATTACAAAGGGAAGAAAGACAGGAAAAGAGCATTCAGTGATGTTACGTGCAGTAAAGTATAATGATAAAATTTACTTTTCAAGGCACAAGCCAGATGGAGATTGGTTTCAAAATGCAATGGTAAATCCTAAAGTGAAAATTAAATACAATAATAATACATTTGTGGGAATTGCAAAAAAAATTACAGATGATGTATTGAATAAAAAAATTTCTCAATTAAAATATCCAGGAGAAGAAAGGTCTAATGAAAAAAGAATTGCAATTGAAATTACATTAGATTGATTTTTTTGATTTTACTAAATAGTAAATAGTTAATCCAGCAAAAATGGATGTAATTGCAATTAAAGGTAAAAACAAATCAAATCCAAAATTTCCAGATTCGATTGCAGATTCTGCAACATCCAAACTTTGATAAGACAAATCTTGGGATTCAGATGCCATTAATGGTGCAGATGCAACAGCAGATTCTGCAGAACCGTCTCTAGGGGCAGATACCATAATCTTTTGGGATTCATCAAAAGAGGATTCTAAAGCAGTATCTTGGATAGTAGTTTTTTCTTTAAATGAAGATGAAGATAAAGATAGTAATCCAGAAACTCCGGTTGCAAATGCAAATCCTGCAATCTTGTAAATGTATTTGAAAGAACGTACTAGAGATTTACTTTCCTTAGTTTTTTTAGATAAAGTAGGAGGAACAATTACAATACTAAACTTTGTTGCAGTGTAAATTTTCATATCTTGGGATTTAGAATTCTTTTCAATTTTTGAAATATTTACAACTCCCAAATCTTGTAGTTTTGTTAAATGGTACTTTACTAATTGCAGAGAAATTCCAGTTTTTTGAGCAATTTGATTAGCAGATAATTCTTCATCAAATAGTAATTGTAAGATTTCACGACTAGAATCATTAGAAAATATCTCTCCAAATGACTTTATTTTTTTATCATCAGTTGCTAAAATTTTGATTTGTTCTACAAATTCGTCATTATTGTTTTCAGATGACATTAGAAAAAGATGTCATACAGAGGAATATGTAAGTTGTTTGGTAAAATTGGAATTTCACTAAACCTTTTATCCAAAACTATCAAGGAATAGTAATCACTAAAAATCAAAAAGAGAGAGAAAAAATGAATCAAACAATAATAATTTCAATTGCAATAATCGTATCAATTTTAGGTACCGCAGGAATAATGTATGCAATTTTACCTGATCAAGTACAACAAGTTATGGATATCCCAGAACCACAAATTATCTATGTAGACAAATCTGTATCAGATTTATTCACGGGAACTGATGAAATTAAACAAATATCATCACAAAATGAACTAAAAGAAATTTTGACATCTTCATCTTTGTTTTCAGAGTATTACTATGATACCAGAGTAGAAAGAGAAGTTGTGTTTAATGAATCAGTAGTGGATTCTGCATCATCAGACGGAGTTGTTCCATTAGGAGCACCTGAAGCAAAATCATCAATACAATCAGGAACTATATCATATTCTACAACAAATGTTCAAGTGAAAAATGTAGATGAACCAGACTATCTCAAAAATGATGACAAATATGTCTACATCGTATCAAAAAACACACTATCAATAATTGATGCATATCCAGCAGAAGACGCCAAAGTAATTCTCAAAATTGCACTAGATATCGAATCACAATATATCCAAAACATGTTCCTAAATGAAGATAGACTAGTAATTTTTTACAATGGACAAAGTGAAGAAGAGACAATTTCAGAATTTGACTTTATTCCAAGAAGATCATATGATTCAGTTACTCATGCATTAATTGTTGATGTATCTGATAAAGAAAATCCTACAATTCTCAAAGACTATTCCATTGACGGTCACTATAGTAATGCAAGAATGATTGGCGATTATGCATACTTTGTTACAAGTAATTATGTCAATCATCAATTCCCAAGACTACCAGTAATTATGGAGGATTCAGTAAGAATCATGACTCCAGATGCATTTTACTTTGATAATGCTGAAAACTTTTCAAACTTTAACACATTAACTGCAATTGATATTTTTGGAGATACCATTAATTCTGAATCATTTCTCATGGGCCATACAGGTTCATTTTATGTTTCAGAAGACAATTTCTATTTAACATATCAAAAAATTATGCCAAGTGGATTTTATGAAAATTCTGCACAAGACAGGTTCTTTGAGGTTATACTTCCATTATTACCAAATGACATTCAAGAACAAATCAAATCAATTAGTAATAATTCATCACTAAATCCATCAATCCAATGGATGGAAATCTCAGAATTAATGCAAGAATCATACAACAAAATGGACAAAGTAACTAAAGAAAAATTATTTGAAAAAATCAAGGATGCATTAAATGAATACGATACAAAATCACAAGAAGATACAAGAAAAACAGTAATTCACAAAATTTCAATTGATGAGGAAAAAATAGAATATGTTGCAAAAGGTGAAGTTCCAGGCAGATTACTCAATCAATTCTCAATGGATCAAAGTGGAGACAGATTCAGAGTTGCAACTACAACTGAAATTTATACACAGTATGAAGGAACAATTAGATCAAATGCGGTCTATGTATTAGATGAACAACTTAACATTGTAGGAGAATTAGAAGATATTGCACCTGAGGAGAGCATATTTTCTGCAAGATTTATGGGTGATAGACTATACTTGGTAACTTTCCAGCAAATTGATCCATTCTTTGTGATTGATTTATCCTCTGATACTCCCAAGATTTTAGGAGAATTGAAAATTCCAGGATTCTCAAATTATCTACATCCATACGATGAAGAACATGTGATTGGTGTTGGTAGAGACACTAAAGAAATTGAAAATAATAGAGTCAAACAATTAGGTGTAAAAATTGCACTATTCAATGTAGCAGATGTTAGTAATCCCAAAGTTTTAGATGATCATGTAATTGGTGATGGGTCTACACAATCTGAAGCACTATACAATCACAAGGCATTTTTCTTTGATAAATCAAGAAATGTGTTATCAATTCCAATTAGTGCAGATGTTGATAGTTTAGAAATCAAATCAAACTCCAAGATGTTTGCACCAGAATACAATAGATGGAGTGGATTTTACGTATTTAATTTAGATACAGAAAATGGAATTACATCTAAAGGAACTATCACACATTCAGATAGTGACACAAGATATTATGGAATGAACAATGCCAGAACATTCTACATTGGAGATGTATTGTATACTGCATCACAAGGATATTTGAAAATGAATTCCTTTGATGAATTAGATGAAATCAATTCAATCAAACTTGAAAACACTGGTAAGTTCATAGAATATTTTGGTGAGGAAGAACCATTAATTGGATTTGAGACTCAATCAAGTGTTTCAATAGAACCAATGCCTGAACCAGTACGTTAGTTAGACCAAATGGACTATAGTAGTTAGTCCACGTCTATCAATTTCAACATCATTTTCCATCTCACTAACAGTTATGGTAAATGAAATGACATCACGTTGTTTTGCTTTTTCAGCATGTAATTTTAAATGAATATCCATATCCTCAAATTCTTGTTCAGATAGATTAGATTCATCAAAAGATGCACCACATGTAGATTCTATTCTAAATCGGTCATCTTTGAAATGATACCCTAGTTTCATTTTCCTGCCCTTTCTGCCATGGCCTCTAATGTGAACATCAATTATTCCAGGAGAAGTTTCAGTATAACTTGCAGTGTTATTTACAAAGACACCAATTTCCAGAGGCTTTCCAGCAGTAAATTCAGCCATCTTTTGAATCCCATCATTCATGACAACATCAATTGCTTGAATAGATGTGGCCACTTTTGCAATCCAGTTATTTGTTCTAGTTATAGTTGCATGAATTCCTGCGCGTCTTTTTTTATCCTCATCCTCAGGGAGTTTGTAATAATCCACCCATGCTTCATAATCATGAGAAATATCTTCGATAAAGTCCATGCATGTACGTTGATATGAATTCACATTAGTTGTTCTTTCAGACTCATCTCCAATTCTCATAGAGTCATCAGTCGGCATTGCCATGATACCAATTAATCAAAGTTCTAAAAAAACCAATCTTGTGAAATAATGATTATAATAGGAAATTAGAGCACCTCAAACTATGATATTTACTGAACTGACAACAGATTTACAAAATCAATTAAAAAGAGACTTGGCACAAATTAGATTTCTGTTAAAAAAAAGTCCAGCTATGGGATATAATAGAATAGTAGAGATTGGAAAAGAAGTAGGTAAAAAATACAATATCAATCTAGTTGTAAACTTTCCAAAACAAGGAAAAATTAATGAGTTTGAAATGTATGGGAAAAGAGACCTGAGTTTAATTGTAGATCAAAAAGTAAAGAGTTTTCCAATAGATAGAGAAATAATCAAACAAAAAGCAAAAGAGATTCTAGGAGACGTGCAAACCCAAGACGCATACATGTACGAAGACAAGGAAGGAGTCAGAATTTTTACAGAGAATTGGAAGATTGACATTTTACCTCACTCAGTTCACATTTGGACGGAGTTTGATGAGAAAGTAACAAAATTTTGTGATTGGTTAATGGAAAATGCATATTTGATGAAGAAAATAAATTAGATACATTCAAGCTCTTTGATCAAGTCTTGAGCTTCAGAATTTTTTGGATCTATTTTTAAAATTCTGTAACAACAATCTATTGCATCATCTTTTTGCTCTAAAGCCAAATGAACATTTGTTTTTAATCTCAATGTTTCAGCATCAGAGCCATTGAGTTGAAATGATTTTTCAAAATAAGGCAATGCCTGTTTGAAATCTTCTAAGATATAATAGATACTTCCCATTATGAACATGAAATCAGAATCATCAGAATAATCAGATTCCAAGTTTTTCCCAAATGTGATTGCATCAGCATATTCACCATCTCGGATAAATTTTTTGAGACGACGTTTTGGATGTTTGAACAGACCTACCATAAAGAATTCATTATTTTTTGAATAGTATTAACAATTTGAATGTACAAATCTCAAGAAGAGATACTCATGATTCCATTTTCAATCAAATATTGAATTCCACCTACAAAGGAGTTATCATCAATGGAGCCATCTGCCCACCAGCCTGCGTTGTTTTTAATCCATGCTGGGATTTCATTATTACTATTAGCAGAACCTTGAGATGTTGGAGGAATTTCCATGATTCCCTCTTTAATTAAAAATTGAATTCCTTGAACAAAAGAAGAATCATCAATTGCACCATCTGCCCACCAGCCTGCATTGTTTTTAATCCATGCTGGGATTTCTTCAGGTATGGTTTCTACTGGTATGTCAGGGACAACTACAGAACCTTCACCAGCATAAATAGGAATTGTAAATTCCAAATAATCATCAATTTCAGATGGAACTATTCCTTCAGGAGATAAGCCATAAATCCAAATAACATAGTTAGCATCACCAGGCTCTTCTTTGACAATAATATCAAGAGATGCCAATCCTGATGGAGAATACAAAAAGTTTCTACCTTCTTCTTGAGCAATTGATCTTAGAGGAGTCATATTGTCATCTACCACTAGAAAATCATATTGAACTTGATTCAAAAATTCAGTGTCATCATATTTACTGATAAATTTAATAGTTAATCCCATTTCACATCCTTGAACAGGATCTTCAGGACCATAAAACACGTATACTTGGTATTGAAAATCATGGGTTGGTTTCTTTATGCTAGTCTGTTTTTCATAATCAGTAACACATCCCTGTGATGAAAGTTCATCAGAAGTAGAAGTGATTCCTTCAAATGGACTTTGTAAAACATTTTCTCTATAATCTAATAATTCAAATTTGTATTCAGGTGGAGGAATTCCTTCTGACACATGTGTCAAAGTTGAAGCCTTAATGGGGAATGGAAAATCATCTACAATCCAAACGTCACTTGTAGCTCCACCTGTTTTCCATGAAATTAAAATAGTATCCCAAGTTCCTGAAGTAATTGTAATTGTTTCAAGTGCAGATGGGATTACTTGCTCTCCACCAATGTTTCCAATCTTTCCCCAAGATACATCTCCAAATTCTTTAGGTCCTTTTCCACCTTTACTTCCATCAGATGTTGCAAACGCAGACAACCATGCTACTGAAGATTTGAATGCACCTCTATAGACACCTAAATCTTCACTGCCACCAGTTGGTTCTGGAGCAATTTTTCCTAGTTCCATTTCACCAACAATTCGTTTATTGCCATCATAAACAACAACTTCAGCTAACCACTTAGTTTCACTGCCACTTTGAACATCGCCTTTAATCCACATATCCATTTCAAATTCAGTACATTCCTTGTAATCTACATGGCACATAGAATAAGAAAAGAAATCGCCGTGTTTGAGTCCCTCACCAACATACCATGTCCCTTCTTTATCAACACCGCCAGCTTGAGTTTGTGCAAACGATAAAGGAAAGGTTAACGAACCAAAAACTAACACTATGATTATTGGAAGTATGAGAAATAACGCTTTCAAATCTGAAAAAAATCAGCAAAACAGATAGTTAAACGTTATTCAATTTTGAAAAAATCAATGAAATAGGCAGAAATAATTCAAATAAGCAAATATAGAGGAAAATTTACTAAAATTTAGAAATGTGTGAATGCTCAAAAGTTCACTTGTATGAGGTAGAATTCAAGTTAGACGGCATGGCAGTCGTTCCAACTCACAAGAATTGTGGATTTGCACTAGATGAAAAACAATCAGACAAGTTCCAAAAAGAACTAGTAAAATCTTGGGGCTTTGAGCAAGATGACGATTAATTAAAAATAAAAGGAAAAAATGTAATTAATTTTTCAATTACATATCTTTAGTAGCTTCTTTACAAACGTCAGTATTACATTTGCAATCAGCACTACATATGCAATGGCCTTGCATTGCACAATCACATGAGTAATCAGGATCGCCGCTGTCAGCTTCGCATCCACATGCTTGATCTGTCATGAAAATCAGTAATTGTACTTGTTTTAAAAGGTTAGTACCAAAGCCTAGAATTTACTCTTTTGAAATAATTTCTAAGATATCATTACAAGAGTTTTGAACGAGTTCGGCTTGTTGTAAGAGCAAATTAGAATCAGCCTCAATATCAAAAGCAATCTTCAGAATATGTATAAGATCTTGCTGCCTACTCAAAGTAGATTTGATTTTTATGAAATTTTCTTTATTGACATAGCCCAGATAAAAATAACAGTCAGATAGCATAGAATTTTTTACAAAGAAATCATGTTTTTGTTGAATAAGTTTAGAGTGATTATTTTTTTCAATCAAATCAGAAAAACCAATAGTTGACTTTAACATTCTCTCAAGCAACGTAGGAGTTGCACGTTCAATTCCAACAGTTTGTGTTATGACAGAGAGATGTTTGTTAACAGGTGTTTTTTTAGATTTTCTAAGACAATCAAGCATATGAGTAGGACTAGGTCTTTGATGATTTAGAGAAGATAGTGCATCAGCCAAATAAAATGAAGCACATTTTTGCCAACACGGTCCAAACACATCAGAATTATTAATTGCATCTCTAGTTTTTTGACAGCAAAATAATGATTCAATAAGACTATTTTTTGCAAAGTCAGAAAAAAGAGATTCTCGTTTTTCATTAATTTTAGATAAGAGTATTCTCAAATCCCAGGATTCATCTTGAATTATTTGTAAATTATCATATTGAATGAGTTTTTTTGTGTTTGTCTCAGTTAAAGATGCATGGTGAAGTATTACAAACTCATTTTCAAATTCAATTAATTTTGTTGGTTCAGATTTTTCATCAAAAACAACAACATCATTTACACATGAGTCAAAATGATTATCTGAAATTTTACATCCTCTAATCCCAATAGGAAAATCAGACAGTCCATATTCTTGAATCATTTTTTTAAAATCCATGAGATCTAATCATGGTAAATTTTCTATAAAGGGAGTAACTCACAAAATTTTACAAATTCATGTAAACTCAAAACATTTCCTTTAAATTGAGATTGTGTTGATTTTTTATCAAGCTCCTATAGTGTAGTCCGGTTAAGCATTTTGGCTTCTCAAGCCAAAGACTCGGGTTCAAATCCCGATGGGAGCATTCAAAATTATACATAAAGACTCTTAATTGATCAAAATAGG